>MDTG01031136.1_pt1 | contig 10656 bp, 10 predicted proteins | sample 811421 | NCBI WGS metagenome assembly MDTG01 (sample SAMN05326645, study PRJNA326480) | marine metagenome | isolation source: seawater | place: Pacific Ocean: South East | collected 2011
AAAAAAAGGTTTAAGTGATGCAATAAGGAGAGCCGAGGCGTATTCTAAAGCAGGTGCAGATGCAATTTTAATTCATAGTAAAGAAAAAAGCCCTGAAGAAATTTTTTCTTTTTCAAAAAAATTTTTAAAAAGTAAGTACTATAAACCTCTAATTGCTGTACCCTCTACATATTCAAAAACAAAAGAAGTAGAGCTTATTAAAAATGGCTTCAAAATAGTAATTTATGCCAATCATTTTTTAAGGGCAATCTACCCTTCAATCGAAAATGCAGCAAAAACAATACTAACAAATCAAAGATCTTATGAATTAGAGAAAAAAATTAGCTCAGTTTCTTCAGTAATTAACCTTATTAAATGATTAAAACTATAAATCTTTTTAATGTTTTTAAAAAAAGAAATATAAATTTTTTTTCAGGTGTTCCGGATAGTATTTTAAAAAACTTTTCTAATTTTTTGATTAAATATAAAAATAAAGAGCATTACTTGACAGTAAATGAAGGATCTGCAATTTCTATCGCTGCTGGATATCAGCTTGCTACAAAAAAAATACCCTGTGTATATATGCAGAATTCTGGGTTGGGTAACGCAATAAATCCTCTAGTCTCAATAGTTCATAAGAAAGTTTACTCTATACCTATGCTATTAGTTGTAGGTTGGCGTGGTTCACCTAAATCAGATGATGAGCCCCAACACATGGTCAAAGGGAAGATTACGCCAAATTTATTAAAGTTACTTAATATAAAATTTATAATTTTGAAAAATCAGAAAGACCTTAAAAAGTTAGAGAAATTGATTTTATTTAGTAAAAAAAATAATTTACCAGTTGCTTGTTTAATCACAAAAAATACTTTAAGTCCCATCAAACTCTCTTCAAAAAATGAAAAAAAAAATAATCTTAGAAAAGAATTTATTCAAAAATTTTTAACTCTTATTCCAAAAAACTGTAAAATTATTTCAACTACCGGTTATACTTCAAGAGAGTTATTTCAAATAAGAAAAGAGAGTAAATACAAAAATGGAAAAGATTTTTATATGGTTGGTGGTATGGGACATAGCGCAATGGTAGCGATGGGTGTATCTATAAAATATAAAAAACAAGTATTTTGTCTTGATGGTGACGGTTCAATTTTGATGCATATGGGCTCTATGAGAACAGCTGGAAACTCTAATTTAACTAATTTTAAACATATTTTATTAAATAATAATATGCATGAGTCAGTTGGTGAACAATTGACGTCTGCTAAAAAAATTGATTTTCAGAAATTATCATCAAGTCTGGGATACCAAAAATACTTTAAAATTACTAAAATTAATAAATCAAGAATTATTTTAAGAAATTTTATTAAATCTAAAGGACCTAGTTTTTTAGAGGTAAAAATTAATTCAGGAACTTTTAAAAAATTAATTAGACCAAAAAATTTGAAAAAAATTAAGACTGATTTTATTAAATGAATTACAAAAAAAATGAAAACTATTCAATTAATGAACTAAAATATTTTCTTAGTAATGAAAGAATAAATGATATATTCATAGTTACAGGTGAAAAATCATTTTTTAGATCCGGAGCAAGTAAATTATTTAAAGAAATACTCAAAAACAAAAAAGTAAAATTTTTTTTCAAAAAATCAGCCTATCCGGAGATAGGTGAATTAAGAATTTTATACAAAAAATTGAGAGAATTCTCTCCTGAGCTAATTCTAGCAATAGGAGGTGGATCGGTGATTGATTATGCAAAAATGGCTAATCTTAATGGCATAGATTATAAATTAGAAAAAATTATTAAAGATAACTCATACAAAATTTCTGGCAATTTTAGAAAACTTATTGCAGTACCTACAACAGCTGGGTCTGGTGCAGAGGTAACATCAAACGCTGTAATTTATATTAATAAAATAAAGTACTCAGTTGAAGGTGATAAATTAAAACCTTTTACTTATTTTTTGTTACCAGAAATTATAATAAAAAACAAAAAAACTCTTAAAGCTTCAGCTGGATTTGATGCTATTTCTCAAGCTGTAGAATCAATTATTTCTGTAAAATCAACCAAACAAAGCCTTATTTATGCAACAAAATCACTCGACTTTTCTCTAAAAAGTTATTTAGAATTTATAAAAAAACCTACTTTAACTAATACAACAAATATGAGTTTAGCAGCATTATACTCTGGGAAAGCTATAAGCATTTCAAAAACAACTGCACCGCATGCTGTATCCTATCCTTTTACTTCTTTATATAACATAAGTCACGGTCATGCCGTTTCATTAACATTAGAAAAGTTTTTAAAATTCAACTTCGTCAATTCTGAAAAGAGAATAGCTAAATTCGATATTAAAAAAAGATATTTTAAACTGTTTAGTATTTTTAAGGTTAAAACAATTTACGAACTAGAAAAAAAAATAATATTACTGAAGAAAAATGCAAATTTAACTGACGATTTTAGAAAATTAAATATTAATATTGATTCAAATATTGAGAAAATTCTTAAAGGTGTAAATTTAATGAGACTTGGTAATAATCCAGTCAAACTTGAGAAAAATGACATCAAAAATATTATAAAAAATAATTTTTAAGTTTTACCAATTTCTTGGATCTAAAATAGACACATCATTTACAGTCAGTTTTCTTGGTATCGTCAGTTTTTTCTTTTTAGAATAAGAAATATTTTTAATGAGTTGTTGTTTGCTTTTTATTCCAATAACTATCTTATCTATTTCTTTAAAATTTAAAATATGTCTAATGCATGCCTCTTCTTTTGAAATATTTTTTCTAGAAACAAATCTTTCAAAATCTAAAATATTTTTTTTACATTTAATAAATTTTTTATTGATTTCTTTAGGTTTTTTTAAAAGTAACCCTTTTAAAAATATAGATCTTGCAAATATTTTAATTTTTTTTTTTTTAAGTTTTTTTAACCATTTTGATTTAAAAAATCTATTATCGAAAATATTTATAGGTAGTTGCACAATCTTAAATTCATATTTATCGAGATGATTATCAAGTTCTCTTGGGTTATAAATAGAAAGACCTATATGTTTAACAATATTTTTTTTTTTTAAATAATCGAATGCATTAAATATTTTTTTTGATCTTTTTACGTTTGATAATTCTTCAGTATCATGAATTAACAAACCATATAATTTTTTAACATTTAGCTTTTTACACGAAGACTTCACTTTATTTAAAATCCAATTTTCTATTTTTTTATTTTTTTTTGGAAACTTATTTATTTTACTGATGGTTTTGAAATTTTTAACTTTTGACTGACCTATTTTTTTTTCTGAGCTTTTGTAACTTATTGCTGTGTCTAAAAAATTAATCTTATTTCTTTTTGCAAATTGAAGTATTTTTTTAACATCTTTTAATTTTAATGGTTTATTTTTATTAATTCCATATTTTAAACCAAAATTTGCAGTGCCTATACATAATTTGCTTTCCACATTTTTTTGGTACATAATAATTATTAGCTTAGAGAATAACCTCCATCAATAATAAGATCTTGACCAGTAATATAACTTGACATATCCGAAGAAAAAAAAATGATTGCGTTTACAACATCTTGTTCTTTACCCATTCTAGATAGTGGTGTTTTATCAATATACTTTTTAATAAATTCTCGAGGTTGTTTTCTATAAATTCCACCTGGTGAGATAGAATTTACTCTTATTTTAGGTGCGAGCGCAGTTGATAGTAATTTTGTATAATGTTTTAGTCCTGCCTTTGAGACACCATATCCCATTGGTGCTCTAATATTTGTATTTTTATATAGTCTATAGTCATAAGCTAAAAATGAATAAATTGAGCAAACGTTAATTATTGATGATTGATATTTAGATTTTTGAAGATTGGGAATGAACAAATTTGTTAAATATATTGTATTACTTAAATTCAGATTTTGATATTTTTCGTTATAAAAGTATTTCACTTTCCTTGTTTCTTTTTTCTCGCTATCAGAAACATACCCTGCGTTATTAATTAAAATGTCTATTTTTTTTGTTTTTTTTAAAATCTCTATATGGAGTTTTTTGATTTCACTTTTAAAATTTAAGTCTGCTTTAATAAAGTGATATAGTTTTGAGTTTGATTTATCTTTTTTAAAGTCTGTTCCAATTACTTTTGCTCCAAATTTTAAAAACGTATTAATTATTGCCTTACCAATAAATCCATTGCAACCGGTTACTAAAATTATCTTATTTTTAAAATTTATCATTTTTTCTGTTTTAAATATTTTTCCTTTATTCCATAATCGTACCAATTTTCATGTATTGGAAAAATATGTACTTTCTTTTTTTTGCTTATAATTGTTTCTATCAGATCTGTCATATGTATAAATTTTTTTTTCTTCAAAAAATTACGAACTTTTGGATTGATTATATATATTCCAGAATTAATAAATGTTTTTCTCTCTTTTTTTTCTTCTATTTTCTTAACTAAATTATTTTCAAAAATGATATTACCATAGTGATTTTTTTCAAAATTACTAATTGCACCAACTGTTATAAATGAATTAAATTTTTGATGATATTCTAGCATTTCTCTATAATTAATATTTGAAATAATATCAGCATTAGAGACTATATATGGTTTATTAAGTTTTTTTAAATAATACAAAGATCCTGCTGTGCCCATTGGTTTATTCTCTTCTATGTATTTTATGTTTACATTTAAATCCTCCCCATTTTTTAAATAAGATTTTATTTTTTTTCCAAGATAATTAATGGATATTAGAAAATTTTTAATTCCTTGTCTTTTCGCTACTAATATAATTTGCTCTATTATTGGTTTTCCATTTAATGGAAGAAGCGGCTTTGGGACTTTGTAAGTAAAAGGGCGTAACCTTTTTCCAATACCACCTGCCATTATTATCATAAAATTTTCAATCTCAGGTTTTTTATCCTCATAGGATAGATGAAAAATTCCAATAACTTTTTTCGAGCTATTTAATATTGGAACAAATTCTATTTTTTTTCTTTCTAAAATACTCCTTGTTTTTAACTCTGGAAAATTCTGGTCAATATATACAGAATTTTTTTTATAAATATTTTCTATTTTATCTTTTATATTAAAGTTATTTAGTAATCCTCTTCTTATATCTCCATCAGTTAATGTCCCTTTAAATTTCATCTTTTTGTCAATAACAATACAAAATTGTTTTTTTAATTTTCCAAGTTTGACTATTGATTTTCTAATTGTTTCAGAAGAATAAATTAAGTGATTTTCGAATTTTTTGATTTTCATTTGAATTTACCTTCTAATTTTTTGATAATATCAACCTCCCATGTTGGTAGCAAAAATTTATTTTTTAATATTTCTTGTCTTGCATTTTTTAAGCCATCCCCAATAAAATTAAGCAAATTAGAAGTATTTACTGCATCAATTTTTTTATTTTTTAAACCATCAAATAGATGCTTATAATTTCCACAACCACCGGACATAATCAATGATTTATTAAAGTTAGCTGGAATATTATTTAATAATTCAAAATCAAGTCCAGTTCCTGTTCCATCTTGATCGATTGAGTTAATTAATATTTCCCCTACGGGATAGCGAATTATTTCTGATATATATTTCTTTACACTTATGTTTATCTTAATGCTTCCATTTTTTTTATATACATAGTGTTTTGTTTTATCTTTTCTTAAATCTACGCTTGCAATGATAGATTGTTCCCCATAGGTTTTTGATATTTTTTTTAACAAATTAAGCTCTAAATTTGTATTTACTACTACTTTATCAGCTCCATTAGATAAAATCTTTTTTACATCTTCAAATTTTTCAATGCCTCCACCTGCAGATATAGGCATAAAACAAAATTTAGTGATAGACCTTAAATTTTTTATAAATTCATTCAAATTCTTATTGGTTCTTGAGATATCTAAAATGATTAATTCATCAATATAATATGAAATTTTTTTAAAATCATAATTTTTTTCTAGCCATGTAACATCCCCAACTCTTTGTAGATTAAAATTCCTGCTCTGAACAAAAAAACCGTCGCAATATAATAATGTGAAAATAATTCTTTTTTTTAACATCAACTTTCAATGAAATTTTTTAGCAATTTAAGACCGTTAGACTGACTCTTTTCAGGATGAAATTGCGTTCCATAAATATTATTGTAAGCAAAAGCCGACAAAAAATCTATGCCATAATTGCTTGTAACAGAATCTATTTTATTATTATAATTCTTAATTCTATAACTATGATCAAAATAAAAATCCGACTGGTTTTTTATATTTTCAAAAAATTTAATTTTTTTTTTTGTTAATATTTGATTGAATCCAACATGAGGTATTTTTAACAAACCTAACTCTTTTTTTGAAAATTTTTCAACCTTTCCCTCTATAATATTTAATCCCTCACAGTATCCATCTTCTGTACTACTAGAAAATAAAAGCTGCATTCCAAGACAAATGCCTAAAATCTTAATTTTTTTATTTTTTGATAATTTAATTAATGGGTGAAAAAGTTTAGTTTTTTTTAAATTTTTTACAGCAATATTAAAAGATCCTACACCTGGTAATATTATATGTGTAAAAAATTTTAAATTATTTGCATTATCTATCAATTTATTTTTTACACCTAAATAATTTAGAGAAACTTCCACAGATCTCAAGTTTCCCATTCCATAATTGATTATTGCTACTTTTTTTTTCATTTTATAATAAATTTCGGTATCCAGGCACCTTTACTCTTTTTAAATATTTTTTTATTTGCCCAAAAATCAATAATTCTATCGAATTTTTTTTTTTTCATTTGAAAATAATCTAAATATTGGTCAATAAATTCAACAGGATAGTGATTATCATAAAGTTTGACGAGATTTAAACCTTGGTCTCTAGTCATAGCTCCTCTTCTAATTTCTATGCCTGCATCTTGAGTAGCTCTACCAAAACCAAACTTGAGATACATCATATACGTATGTAAAGCCATCAAAGACTGATCGTTTTGAGCAAAATTGGTAAATGTTCCAACACTATTTTGTTTATGCTCATCCAGTTTAAATTTTGATTTTGCGTATAGATAATTTCTATAAGGATCCCATGGTTCAAAATAACTCCAATGAGTTAAGCCAATTTTTTTTTTTTTAATTTCTTTCATGGGAAACTCAAACCAAAACATCTCATCTTTGGTTAATTTACTTTGTTTTATTATTTGATTATAGCCACCTTCTATATAAGTAGAGATCATATAATTTGAATCAAAGATTGGCTCATTTTTATTTTTTGTGGATCCTCCATATTCTATTTCACCGTTTTCTCCGTAAACAATTAGATTAATATCATTTTGTAATGCGACTCTTATAACTGTTGAATAAATAGACGTAAGCCACCCATAATAAGGTGATCCCTTTTTTATAAATCCCAATTTATTTAATTTTTGCATTGCTTTATAATTGGGGGTTACATGTACATGGTCATAATTGTATTTTAGAAAATTAAGTAAATTTTTTTTCCCAACATCTAATTCTAATGGAGGTCTGGACGTTATTGTAAGGGGATTTAGTCCCAACTTATCTCTTATTTGTGATGCTACATATGAACCATCTTTGCCTCCACTCACTGGAACAATACAGTCGTAAATGCCATTAGATTTATATTTTTTTACAATTTTATTAAATTCTTTTTTTCTTGAATTCCAGTTGATTTTCTTTTTTTCTTCCATCCACTGACAAGCATTACACCAGCCCCTTTCGTCAAATGAAATACGCGGTCTAAATGAATTATTTAAACAATTTTTGCACCATTTTAATTCAAATTTTTTTTTACTTAATATCATAAAATATTTTAAATTCTTTTTTTTTCTTAATAATTTTGTTTTCGATTATTCTTTTTATATTAATAGCGGTATTTTTTTTATAGTATGGATTACTGCTTGCTTGTACTTTTTTAATAAATTTTTTAGTAAGACATTTTTTTATCGATTTATAAATAGCATCTGCAAAAGGGCTACAATTAATTATAGTTTTTGATTGTACTCTACCTTTTTGTCTATTTCCTATGTTAACTGTTGGTATTTTCATTGAAGGTGCTTCCAGAATACCACTTGATGAATTGCCAATAACTATATTGGAGATTTTCATTATAGATAAGTAATTTTGTGACCCTAAAGATTTGAAACAATATGAATTTTTATTTTTTTTGGTAAACTTTATTATTTCTTTGTTAATTATATCAGATTTAAGATCTGAATTTGGCATTGTAAATATAAAGTTAGCACTCTTAAATTTTTCTAAAGCTCTAAATATGTTATACATGTAATTTTTGACGTTCAAATCATCATCAATAAATGAATTTACTGTAATTAAAAAATTATACTTGTTAAATTTTATTTTAAGTTTATTTTCTAAATCAGATTTATTTATTAATTTAATTTTTTTAACATTTTCTGCTCCGAGAGAACCAACATTAAACACTCGTTTTGGATTTTCACCTAATTGAATAACCCTTTTCTTGTAAACTTCAGTAGATACAAAATGATAATCAGAAAGCTTTGTTATAGAATGTCTTATAACATCATCAAATGAACCAATTGTTATTTCCCCTCCCTGAATGTGAATAATTATTGATTTATTATACAATGAAGCGATGGCTGCAGAGAGTATTTCATATCTGTCACCCAATAAAATAATGATATCTGGTTTCTTGTTTTCAAGAAACTTGCCAATTTTTTTTATACCTATTCCTATTGTGTTTAAAATAGATTTTGAGTTGGTGCTCCCAACATTTATGTCTATAAATTTACAAATACCTTTAAAATCTTTATATATATCTTTGAAAGTGTTTCCATATTTCTCCGATATATGTTGACCGGTAACAATAATTTTAGGAGATAATTTTTTTGAATCTTTAATACAAAAAATTAAATTTTTAAGTAAATCATATTCAGCTCTACTGCCTGTAATTATACATATATTTTTTTTCATAGTTTTATAAAATCGTCTACTTTAAAATTTTTTTTTGCAATCTTACCCAAAACTTTTTTAATTTTAAAAGGGCTAAGTCCATATGCTGGTCTCTTAAAAGTCAAATTATTCAATGTAAACTTTTCACCTTTGTTAATTTTCTTACTCGCAACAATAGATCTTCTTATTATTTTTCTGTTTATTTTCTCACTCTTTGTTACCAATTTTATTTTACTACCCAATGCTAATTCTAGTTCTCTAATATTATTAACTAATTTTTTTAATTCATCCGGCTCTAAACTTGATTTATGATCTGGGCCTTTCATTTTTCTATCTAAGGTAAAATGTTTTTCTATTACCGTGGCACCTAAAGCAACTGCAGCAAGCGGTGAATTGATACTTAATGAATGGTCAGATAAACCAACGTCACAACTAAATTTTTTTTTAAACGTTTCAATAGTTTTTAAGTTAAGTTCCTTAACAGGAGTGGGATATGCAGACGTACATTGCAAAATAGTTAATAAGTTTTTATTTTTTAAGACTTTTCTTGCAAGTTCAACCTCTTTCATTGTGGAGGCGCCGGTAGATAGTAATATTTTTTTTTTTTGTTTACTTATATATCTTAGAAAGGGATAATTTGTTATCTCTCCAGAGGGAATTTTTATATAATCTAATTTATTCTTTAACAAAAAATCAAGATTTACCTTATCAAAGGCTGTTGATAAAAATTTTATTTTCTTCTTTTTGCAATAGGTAATTATTTTTTTTTGAGTAGAATTTGGTAACTGTAATTTTTTAAGCATTTCTTGTTGTGACTCATTTTTTTTAGATTTAATTTTTTGATAGTTTGCCTTTTTGGCATTCTTAGTTGCTAATTTTGTGTGATCAAAAGATTGAAATTTCACATAATCTGCTTTAGCTTTTTTTGCTACATTTATAAGTTTTTTTGCAATTTTTAAACTTCCATTATGATTAACGCCAGCCTCTGCTATAAATACTACTTTCATTTCAAATTTAATTGCAAATCTTTTTTTATATTAAATTTTGAAGACCATTTGTCTATTCTTATTATTTTATTATCTATCGTGTTAAAATAAAATTTATTTTTTTTTAAATTTAGAAATTGATTTTTAAAAGTACTTTTAATTTTGTTATTTAAAATTGTAACTTCTTTTATCAATATTTGATTATTTTTTAATTTTATCCTTGCATAAGGACCTGGTTTTACTAAGCCTCTAACAAAGTTTTGAATTCTATCTGACGTAAGACCCAAATCTAGAATTTCATCACCCTCATTTCTTTTCCGAAAATAAGAAAATTTTTTCGAAAATTTAGATTGTGATAATGCATTATAATTATTGTTTTGAATTTGCTTGACAGTTTTATATAGCAAAAGTGCACAATGTTTATGACATTTTTCAAGCAAGGATTTAAAGTTGTCATTTTTTCTAATTTTGAAAATCTTTTGATTGATTATCTTTCCCTGATCAATTTTGCTATTAATAAAATGTGTAGTAATACCAAATTCTTTTTCACCATTAATCAGAACCCAATTTAAAACACTCCTTCCTCTATAAAATGGTAACTTTCCAGCATGACAATTTATTATATTTCCTTTCATCAATTCTATAATTTTCTTTTTAAAAATTTGATCAAACGACATAGATACTAAGATATCAACATTTTGATTTTTTAAAAATTTGTAAAAATTAGGGGAATTTACGTTTTGAACTTTCAAAAATTTAATTTTCTTT
>MDTG01044321.1_pt1 | contig 10656 bp, 8 predicted proteins | sample 811421 | NCBI WGS metagenome assembly MDTG01 (sample SAMN05326645, study PRJNA326480) | marine metagenome | isolation source: seawater | place: Pacific Ocean: South East | collected 2011
AACAAAGGAAGGAAAAATAAATATGACTGCATTATTGGAGTAAGTGGAGGAGTAGACAGTACATTTGTAGCTAAAAAAGTAAAAGAATTTGGATTAAGACCTTTAGCAGTACATCTTGATAATGGTTGGAATACAGAATTAGCCGTATCAAATATAGAAAAAACAATGAAAAATCTAGGAATAGATTTATATACACATGTACTAAATTGGGAACAATTTAAAGATTTACAATTATCATTTCTTAAAGCCTCAACTCCTGATTCCGAGTTCCCAAGCGATCATGCTATTTATGCTTTAATGATAAGAATGGCTGCTAAGTATAACATCAAATATATTATTTCTGGTGTGAATTTAGTTACAGAAGGTATAACAGGTCCAAAGATGTCAGCGTCAGCATTTGATTACAAATATATATCATCAATTCATAAAATTTTTGGAACGAAAAAACTTACTAATAATTTTCCTAGATTAACTTTATATGATTTTTTTTATTACCGCTACATAAGAAGAATAAAATTAGTGTATCTTCTTAATAAGTTAAATTATTCTAAATCAAAAGCAATAGAAGATTTAAAATCATCCCTGGGATGGGAACCATATACTGGTAAGCATCACGAATCAATTTATACAAGGTTTTTTCAATCATATATTCTTCCTAAAAAATTTAACTTCGATAAAAGAATAATGCATTATTCAGCACTAATAATGTCAGGACAAATAACTAGAGAAAATGCACTGAAAGAAATGAAGAATGAAATATGCGATAAATCATTAGTTCAACAGGATAAGTCCTATGTTGCAAAGAAATTGGGAATTCAAGAATCCGAGTTAGATCAAATACTATCCAAACCTCCATCATCAGGAAATGAATATCCATCATCAGAAAAAAATATATTGCTAAGGTTTTACAGATTTCTGAAAAATAAATATTATTCATAATTAATTAAGAATAATATATAATATAATGATAGTTATCAAATTTATAAAAGATGCAGAAAGATCTTAAATGTATAATACTTACAGATACCTATTCAACAAGAATGGGGTATATGAGCAATATATTACCAATATATCTCTCTAAGGAAAAAGTTGAAGTACATATAATTACTCTACCATTTAGCCCCTATCACAATATCACTAATTTTAAAGACACGTATGGTTCATTCAATAAAGTAGAAGATTTAGAAATTAACACTAAAAAAAAGATAAAAAATTCATATTTTCTTCATGTAAATTCTACAACTAAAATTTTAGGTTATTTCTATATGAATGATTTAAGATCTAAATTAAAGGAAATAAAACCAGATATTGTTTATTCGCTTAACGCTATAGGATGGATTCCGATACAAGCAGCTCTATTTAAATTTCTCTTTAAATATAAATTATTTACTGGTTCACATGCAACGATTTCTTCTTTTCCTTTAGCTAAAGAAGCACAAAATAAAAAATTACAATTCTATTCTAAGAAAATTATAAGAAATTTCATCATACGTTATTTGCCAGGGAGATTAGTAAGTTGGACTACTAGTAAATGCTTTGTCCCCACTATCGATTGTGGAGAAGTAGCCTATAAATTTTATGGTGTAGAGAAGAAAAAATTAGAGCTATCACCCTTAGGAGTAGATACAAATATATTTAAACCATCCAAAGACGATAAGTATAATGAAAGCAGAAAAGTCATAAGAGAAAAGATTGGAATCAATAATGATAGTATTCTTTGTATTTACACCGGTAGATTCTCAAAAGAAAAAAACCCACTAATTTTGGCTCAAGCTATAAATTTAATTAGAAGAGATAATTTAAATTATTTTGCTCTATTCATTGGTGATGGAATTCAAAAAGCCGAAATAATAAATTTAGAGGGAAATATTTGCTTACCCTTTATGGACTATCATGATTTGGTTTCGTATTATCAGGCATCTGATATAGGCGTATGGCCTACGCAAGAATCTACATCAATGCTTGATGCAGCTGCCTGCGGTATCCCTATAATAGTTAATGATACAATTGTCGCAACAGAAAGATATATAGGTAATGGATTAAGTTATAAGTTAAACAAGCTTGATGATCTTATTAAAGTACTTTTAAAATTATCAAATAAAGAATTGCGTAAGAAATTAGGAGAGGTAGGTGCAAAGAAAATGTCAGAGGATTACTCATGGCATTCATTAACTAAGAAAAGACTTCAAATAATGAAAAAATATATTTAAATCTATATATGAACTGCATTTTACATCTTAGCAGAACTGATTTCGGAGGCTCAGGATTAGCTGCAGTAGAGATACACAAAAACATGATAAACTTGGGAATAGATTCATATATGATAGTTTTACGTAAAAGAACAAATATTAAAAATATATTTGAAATATCAAATTCACAATCTATTGAAAAATTAAATTTCTTCGTTTCAAAAATCTTATTCTATATAATTTCAAAATCAAAATATCAATATCATCACTCAAACTTATTGTCAAGGGGAAACATAAGGGAATCTATATCCAATCTTACATCATTAAAATTTGATGCAATCATATCTCATGATTGCTCTGGATTTTTATCTTTTAACCAAATAGCTCTATTAGCAAATATTTTAAAGTCTCCTGTAATATTTTATCCATTAGATATGGAACCTTTCACGGGAGGCTGTCATTATGCTTGGGATTGTAAACTATACCATCAAAATTGCTATCGATGTCCTGCAATAATAGGTAGAGATAAATTAAAAATTTCCAATAAGTTATTACTTAATAAACAGAAGGTTCTATCAAAATTAAATCATGGAGTACTTGCGGCCAGTGAAACATTACATGTGCAAATTAAAAATTCTATGTTATTTAAAGATACATATATAAAGAAATTACTTCTTTCTGTAGATCTAAATACTTTTAGATCTTATTCAAAGAGTTATTCAAGAAACAAGTTGGGTTTACCTATTAATAAAAAAATTATTTTATATGGAAACCAAAGCCTAAAATTAAAAAGAAAGGGTTCAAAAGAGTTCTTTAAATCTATTGAGAAATTAGTTGTATTAAGACCTAAAACAATAGAAGATAGCTTGCTTGTCATTCTAGGTAAAGAACCAGTTTCTTTAAAGTTAGCAATACCATACTTAAACTTAGGTTATTTAAACAGTTTAGAAGATTTAGTCTATGCATATAATTCATCAAATTTCTTTGTATGTAGTTCAATACAAGACTCTGGACCAATAATGATAAATCAATCAATTGCATCAGGAGTGCCTGTAATATCATTTGATATGGGCGTAGCATCAGATCTTATTTTCACAGAAAAAACAGGCTACAAAGCAAAACCATTAGATATTGATGACCTCACATTAGGGATGAATCAATTTCTTTCAAACAATGAAGAAATTAATAGACAAATTTCTTTAAACTGTTTAGAATTATCAAAAATAAAATTAGACCCTAAAAAACATATCTTTTCAATAATGGAATTCATTAAGGATCTTAACAAATATTATGGATATACAATATAAATTACTCGAATGGGACTCAAGTTTTTTTGGTTTTAGAATAGCTCTTATAAATAACAAAATAAATAATTTAGATGAACTAAATAATATATTAAAATCAATGAAAAAAGATGGAGTTAAATTAGCCTATTATTTTTCAAATCAGATTAATCACAACTCTCAAGATATTAGGAAACATAAAAAAGAAGCATTTATAGATTCTCGAATTAAATATATACATAATTTAGATTCAAATGAAGAAAGGCTTGAACTAAAACACTTTAATAATGTTAGATTATTTAAACATAAAATACCTTCCAAGGAATTAATTAGTTTAGCTATTGAATCATCATACTATTCTAGATTCAGAAGAGATAAGAATTTTTCTAATACATTAAGTGATAAATTATTTTCTCAATGGATTAGTAATTCAGTCAGTAACAATTCAGAAGATGAGGTTTTTATTCATAGGGAAGAAGATCAAATTTTAGGTTTTATATCAACAAAAACAAATGATCAATCTTTGACAATATCTTTGCTAGCTGTATCAAATAAATACAGAAGGAAAGGAATTGGCAATTCATTAGTATCATTAGTCAAAGATCAAGCTTTTAAGAGAAATAAAAAAAAAGTAATTGTTTGTACACAAAATAAAAATACTCCAGCTAATACACTATATAAATCTTTAGGGTTTACAAAGTATTCAGAAGAAGATATTTATCATTTTTGGTTATGAAAATACCTTTTAATCGCACATATTTATCCGGATTAGAAATAAAATATATTAGTAAATGCCTTAATTCAAGAAAAACATCAGGTGATTCTTACTTCACAAAGAAATGTCAAACTTTTTTTTCTAAAAGATATAATTTTGAATCATGTATGCTTACATCTTCATGTACTGATGCATTGGAAATGACATCTGTACTTCTAGATATTGGTCCTGGCGATGAAGTCATTGTGCCAAGTTTTACATTTGTTTCTACAGCTAATGCTTATGCTCTTAGAGGAGCCTCTATCAAATTTATAGATTCTTTAGAAGATTCTCCTAATATAAATCCTAATTTAATTGAAAAAGAAATTACAAATAAAACAAAGGCTATTGTACCTATACACTATGCTGGTATTGCATGTGAGATATATAAAATTCTAGACATAGCAAATCACTATGGAATTGCAGTTGTTGAAGATGCCGCTCAGGCAATTGATTCTTTTTACAAACAAAAACCATTAGGTAGCTTTGGAGATTTTTCTACATTTTCATTTCATGAGACTAAGAATATCTCTTCAGGAGAGGGTGGAATGTTGGTTACTAATAATAAAAGATTTTCAAAAAGAGCAGAAATCGTAAGAGAAAAAGGAACTAATAGATCTGCCTTCTTTAGAGGTGAAGTAGATAAATACAATTGGGTTGATATAGGATCATCTTATTTAGCTTCTGACATTACGGCTGCATATCTTTTAGGGCAATTGGAAAATATAAGTTCAATTCAGAAAAGAAGAATTGATATATGGAATAAATACTTTAATGGATTAAAAGATTTAGAGGATTTAGGTTATATTTTACTACCAAAAATCACCAAGGAATCTATTCATAATGCACATATGTTTTATATTGTTTGTAGATCACTAGAAATTAGAAGTAAATTACAAGAATGGTTGAAAAATATTGGTATACAATCTTCTTTTCATTATCAATCACTTCATCGCTCTCCATTTATAAAGTCATCCCAAAACCTTCCTAATTCAGATAAATTCTCAAACTGTCTTTTAAGGCTTCCTTTATATTATGAACTTAAAGATTCGGAAATTGAATTAATCCTAAATTCAATTTTAGATTTTTACGTTAAAAAATGAAAATAGTATTTATCTGTCAATGGTTTCCTCCTGAGCCTGCACCAATAGGAGTAATGATTAATGAGCTAGCTTCAAGGCTATCAAATGAAGGGCATCAAATAACAGTAATAACTGGATATCCCAATCATCCAAATGGATTAATCTATAAAGGCTTTAAGAAAAAGATTTTCTCAATTCATAATGAATTTAATTTTAGACTAATTAGATGTTGGTTATTTACTAGTAATAATAAAACAAACTTAAATAGATTACTTAATTATATTTCTTTCTCTATTTCATCACTTATAGCCGCTCTTTTCTTAGAGAGAAATCATTTTGTTTTTGTTGTTTCACCACCTCTCACGAATGGATTGATTGCTATTATGCTAAGATTAATAAAAGGTTTTACCTACATTATTAATATACAAGATATATATCCAGATGCAGCTATTAATCTAAATGTTATAAAAAATCCATTTTACAAGTCATTATTATACCTAGTCGAATCAATAATTTATAATTTTTCAGAACGTATAACCGTTATTTCGAATGGTTTCAAGAAAAATCTAATAAAAAAGAAAGTATCTTATGAAAAGATCAAAATAATACCAAACTGGATCGATACTGATGAAATAACTCCTATTGATAATTTAAATAATTTCAAAAATAATAATCAATTAAATAACAATTTCATAGTACTTTATGCAGGAACAATTGGCCTTGTATCTGGAGCAGAAATATTAATTCCTGTTGCCAAATCTCTAGCAAAATATAAAGATATAAAAATTCTTCTAATTGGAGATGGGATAATAAAAGAAAGACTTCAAGAACTATCAAAAAATGAAAAATTAGGAAATATTAAATTTCTTCCTTTTCAACCTAGAGAAATTTTAAGCGAAGTCCTTTCATCGTCTGACGTATCAATTGTTACCATGAAAAAGAATTGCGGCTTTAGCTCTGTTCCTAGTAAAGTATTAGGTTATATGTCTTCTGGAAAACCTTTAATAGCATCAGTGGATAAAGGAAGTGACACACATAATCTAATTCTCAACTCTAATTGTGGATTAGCAGTGCCACCCGAAAACTCTGAAGAAATAGTATCAGCTATTCTATACCTTTATCACAATCAAACTGAAGCAAGAAAAATGGGCACTAACGCTAGAGAATATGTTGTTAAGAATTTCTCTAAAGATAGTATTTTAAATTCTTACATTTCTTTCTTTTTAAAGTTAAATGAATATGGTAACTAAATTAGAAAGAAAACATCTTGAAGAAATCGTTTCTATTCACTCTGTTAGTTTTAAAGATTTCTTCTTGACAAGCTTAGGAGGACATTTCCTACATTTGTTTTATAGTGAATTCTTATGGCATCCCTCTGCAATTGCGTATGTATTCATAGAAAATAATTTAGTAAAAGGATTCATAGTTGGTTCTTTAAATACTTCAACTTTCTATAAATCTATATTGCTTAGACATTGTTTTTATTATGCTTTACTTACATTACCAGCACTAATAAAAAAACCGAAGATATTTCTAAGGCTTATAAAAGCCTTAAGATATCCACAAAAATATAAGAACGAAAAACCCTCTATTTCAGTATCAATTTTATCTATTGCTGTTTTACCCGAAGAACAAGGAAAAGGGATAGGTAAAAAATTGATTAATACTTTTATTAATGCCTGTAGAAATTGTAATGCAAAAGAAATATCACTTTCTACTGATAATAAGAATAATCAATTAACAAAGAATTTCTATGAATCTGTTGGATTTAATCTTAATAAAACTTACGTAACATCTGAGAAAAGATCAATGAATTTTTACAAAAAAGATTTATGAAGATGTCTGAAAATTTTATCCCTTTTTCGTTACCTGAAATAGATGAAAAAGAGATTAATGAGGTCATAGATACAATGAAATCTGGTTGGCTTACAACAGGCCAGAAATGTAAAAAGTTTGAATTAAATTTCTCAGAATTCTTAAATTCAAATGTTTATTCAATAGCAATAAATTCTGCTACAGCAGGCTTGCATCTAGCTTTAGAAGCTCTTGGTGTTAAGGAAGGAGATGAAGTGATCACGACACCATTTACATTTACAGCAACAGCGGAAGTAATTAGATACCTTGGGGCGGATCCAATATTTGTAGATATCGACCTGAAAAATTACAATCTAGATGTCGAGCAAATTGAAAGATCAATATCTGATAGAACAAAAGTTATTCTCCCCGTTCATTTTGCAGGTTATCCCTGTGACATGACAAGAATAATAGAAATTGCAAAGAAATATAAATTATTTGTTGTTGAGGATGCAGCTCATGCACTTCCAAGTTATCACTCTGGATCATTAATAGGTTCTCAAAATAGTGATGTAACTGTTTTTAGTTTTTATGCTAATAAAACCATGACAACTGGCGAAGGAGGAATGCTCGTAACAAAGGATAAGAAGATTGCTGAAAGAGCCTCAATAATGAGGTTACATGGTATCAATAGGAATGTGTTTGATAGATTCACATCTGAAAAACCTGCATGGTTTTATCAGGTGGTTGCTCCAGGTTTTAAGTACAATATGACTGATATCGCTGGATCAATTGGAATTCAACAACTAAAAAAACTTAAACATTTTCACTCCAGACGTTTACATTTAGCTTCAATATATGACAATTATTTGAAAGATTTACCTATAATTTTACCTCCAAGGCCAACACAAAAGTCAGATCACTCTTGGCATTTATATGTGATCAGATTAACTAAAGATATAAATATTTCAAGGAATAAATTTATTGAAGAGATGCATAGAGAAGGGATAGGTTGCAGTGTTCATTATATTCCTTTGCATCTTCATGAATACTGGTCTAATAGATACTCATTAAGTAAAGAAAGCTTTCCTATAGCAACAGAAGTATTCAATAATTGTATTAGTCTTCCTTTATATACAAAACTAAAGGATAGTCAAATAGAATTTATAATAAGAACAATTAATAATATAATTAGAAAATATGAATAAACGTTTTTTCGATATTACGCTTTCTCTACTATTGCTACTGATAATTGCACCATTGATGATTATAATATCAATATATATTTATATTGACTCCCCAGGATCAATTTTTTACAAACAAGTAAGGATTGGGAAAAGGAATAGGCCGTTTAATATTTTTAAATTCCGAACAATGATAAATAGAAAATCCTCCAATTGGCCAAAAATAACTTCAAAAAATGACCCTAGAGTAACATCTACTGGGAAAATATTAAGAAGATACAAGCTAGACGAGTTGCCCCAATTAATTAATGTACTCCGTGGAGATATGAGCTTTGTTGGACCAAGACCTGAAGTTCCGAAATTTGTTAAGTACTGGTCTAAAGAAGAAAAGAATTTAATACTTTCTATTAGGCCAGGAATAACAGATCCGGCATCAATTTTATTTAGTAATGAAAGTGAGGAAATAGAAAATTCTAATAGTGAGGAATTCTACATCAACAATATAATGCCTAAAAAAATAAGAATCTATATCTTATATATCAAAGATAATTCACTTCTAAAAGACTTAAAGATTATTATTCAAACTATTTTGCGTCTATGTATAAAACAAAGAAAAGGATAATAAAGATGTGAATAAAAATAATTTTAAATTTATATTATTTTTCTTCACATCTAGAATGCTAATATAGTAAAAATGATCCAAATTCGTAAAGTGATGAATCTCATTGATTTCATTACAGAGAAAATCATTAAAAAAATATCTTTTGTTTTCGGCAAGTCAAGGCAATCGAGAAGAGTGATTGTTCTATTTCTTGATGAAATTATTTTAATTACATCTTTTTATTTTGCTTTTTGGTTGGCAGGAGAAAATATATTTATTTTAGAATCTTACTCTTGGTTAATTAGTTCATTATTAATTCTAGGACCCCCCTTATATTTACTGACTGGTCAATACAAAGGTTTAACAAAATATGCTGGTAGTTTTTCTCTATATCTTATATTAATTAGAAACGGATTCTTATTATTTTTAACATACATAATTGGGATATTTTTAAATAAAGCCACTCCTGACATAAACAATATTATTTTGATTTGGATTATATTAACAGGTCTTTCAGGTACTATTCGCTTCGCAATAAGAGATATTCTTTTAAGATTCCAAAATGTCGCAAATAACAAGAAGCTCAATGTCGCTATTTTTGGAGCAGGGAGCGCAGGTGCTCAATTGGCTGCATCCTTGCGTTTTTCACGAGAGAAACAAGTACTTACATTTATTGATGACTCTCAAAAGCTATGGAATAGAAATATAAATGGAATCCCTATCAAAAAATTAGATGAAGTATTAGATAATAACAAACATAAAATCGATGAAATATTATTAGCTATTCCATCTTTAACGAAACAAAGAAGAAGAACTATTTTATCTAATTTAAATAAGTTAGGTATTCCAATTCTTCAAATACCAAGTATCGAAGATTTAACTTCTGGTCGGGCAAAAATTGATAATCTTATACCTATAGATATACAAGATCTTTTAGGCAGAGATATTGTAAATGCTAATATAGAGCTTATTGAAAATGCTATTCAAGGGAAAGTTATATGTGTCAGCGGAGCTGGTGGCTCAATAGGATCTGAACTTTGTAGGCAAATTAATGCATTAAATCCTAAAAAACTTATTCTAATAGAAAATAATGAATTAAATTTATACACTATACAAAAAGATCTAATCGACTCCGAAAAAGATGCAGAACAAGAAAAATCTAATATTATTCCAATTTTAGGATCTGCAACAGATAAGAATTTAATAACTCATGTATTCACTAATTATAAAATAGATATTGTTTTTCATGCCGCTGCTTATAAGCATGTACCAATAGTAGAGAGTAATCCAATAGCTGGTATCAAAAATAATGTTTTTTCTACAAAAATTATTTGCGAGTGTGCTCAAGATGCAAAAATCAAAAATGTAATACTAATTTCTACTGATAAAGCCGTAAGACCTAGCAATATTATGGGTGCATCAAAAAGATTAGCAGAACTAGTAGTTCAGTCCTATTCGGAGGATCAGGAGAAATTATATTTGCAAAATAACCTTTATAAAAAAACATGTTATTCCATAGTTCGGTTTGGGAACGTGCTTGGATCATCAGGTTCTGTAGTTCCCTTATTCCAACAACAAATAGAGAAAGGTGGTCCAATTACACTTACTCACGATGATGTAATTCGTTATTTCATGACAATACCTGAAGCTGCTGAATTAGTTCTTCAAACGACTGAACTAGCAGAAGGAGGCGATGTATTTCTTCTTGATATGGGTGAGCCTGTCAAAATAAGATCTATAGCAGAGCAAATGATCAAACTCAGCGGCCT
>MDTG01096708.1_pt1 | contig 10656 bp, 11 predicted proteins | sample 811421 | NCBI WGS metagenome assembly MDTG01 (sample SAMN05326645, study PRJNA326480) | marine metagenome | isolation source: seawater | place: Pacific Ocean: South East | collected 2011
AAAGGAACCCTCACTTTACCCATCTTAGAATCAAGAATTTTTGACTATATAAGTATAAATTAGATTAAGATTATTGATTAAGCTATCCCTAATTTATAATCAATTTAAATTACAAAAAATCAATTTTTAAAAGAATTTCAAAAATGATTTTTTTATATTTAGATGTAATAAAGATTTGATTCAAAATAAGTAACTAGATAATGGAACAATTTCTACTAAATGTTAATGGGAAAAATTTAGAGGTTAATGTAGATCCAAATACACCTATACTATGGGTGCTTCGTGATCATTTAAATCTTGTAGGAACAAAGTATGGCTGTGGTATTGCTCAATGTGGTGCGTGTACGATTCATTTAAATGGAGCAGCAGTTCGCTCTTGTCAATTACCAATATCTTCTATTGGGAAAAATAAAGTGACAACTATAGAAGGGTTGTCTGAGAATGGAGAACATCCAGTCCAAAAAGCCTGGTTGGAACATGATGTCCCTCAATGTGGGTATTGTCAATCAGGACAAATTATGAGTGCTTCAGCTCTTTTAGAAACTAATACAAATCCTTCTGATGAGGAAATTGATTCTGCAATGAATGGAAATATTTGCAGATGTGGAACCTATACCCGAATAAAAGCAGCAATCAAAACTGCCTCAAAATCTTAAAAAATATTTATGAATAAAGTGAAGACATCAATCGGTAGAAGATCTTTTATTAAAACAAGTACGATAGCTGGAGGTGGAATAATGCTTAGTTTTAATTGGTTAGCATCATGTGACATGACACCAAATCAATTTAAAGCACTGCCCAAAGAATGGTTTAAAATTAATGGATTTTTAAAAATCGGTGAAAATGGGCTAATAACAATAATGTCTCCAAATCCTGAAATCGGTCAAAATATAAAAACATCAATGCCAATGATTGTAGCTGAAGAATTAGACGCTAATTGGGATGATGTGATCGTGGAACAAGCGCCACTAAACACTTCTATTTTTAATAGACAAATAGCTGGTGGTAGTCAATCCATCCGTCAAGGCTGGAACAGTTTAAGAATGGCTGGTGCTACTGCTAGGGCAATGTTGGTTGAAGCTGCAGCTCAAAATTGGGGTATTAATCAAAATGAAATCATCACTAGTAAAGGACAGTTAATTCATAAAGCTACTGGAAATATATCAGGATTTGGACCAATGGCATCTTTAGCCTCTGAAATGAAAGTTCCTAAAGAAGTATTTCTTAAAGAAATATCTGATTTTAAAATTATTGGAACTTCTAGAAAGAATGTAGATGGAGCAAAAATAATTACTGGACAGCCTCTCTATGGATTGGACTACTCTGCTGATAAAATGTTAATTGCGATGATTATTCATCCACCTGCCTTCGGAATGCAATTTAAATCGATGGATACAAGTCAAATAAAAAGTATGCCTGGTATAAAAGATGTTTTTTCGATAAAAACACAATTGGAAGATTATACCAAGCAATGGTGTGATACCGATTCATTTAATGAAATTGCTGTAATTGTTGGCGAAACAACCTGGCAAGTAATGCAAGCTAAAAAAGAACTTGAAGTAAAATGGGAGCTATCACCTGAAAAAACTGAAAAAGTCCAGGGTTGGGCTGGTGAATTTAAAGCTACAATTCCTAGTGGTTTAGAAAGTAGTTCAGATCATATGAAATTGATGGCCTCAATGGAAAATAAAAAAGCTAAAGTAGTTCGCCAAGATGGAAACCCAGAAGCCATGTTCGAAAAAGCAGTTAAAGTAGTTGAAAGGACTTACACCTGTCCCTATTTAGCCCATAATACTATGGAACCTATGAACTTTTTTGCTGATGTAACAGATGATAAAGCTACTTTGGTTGGACCAATTCAAACTCCAGAAGCAATGGAAAAAAGTGTTTCTAGCCGACTAGGAATGCCATTAGAAAAAATTGACATACAAATGACCCGAATGGGTGGTGGATTTGGACGAAGATTATATGGTCACTTCTTAACTGAGGCAGCAGTTATTTCCAAAACAATGAAGTCACCAATAAAACTAATTTATACAAGAGAAGATGATATGAGTCAGGGGAGTTATCGCCCCACTTACAGAGCAACTTACAGAGCGGCTTTAGATGAAAATAACAACCTAATTGCTTTTCATGTAAAAGCTGGAGGGATTCCCGAAAGCCCCTTAGCTGCAAATAGATTTCCAGCAGGAGCAATAGATCATTATTTGGCAGAGTCTTGGGAATTAAAATCAAATATATCTGTTGGTGCTTTCAGAGCACCTCGTTCTAATTTTATTGCAGGAGCTGAACAATCTTTTCTTGATGAGGTGGCTGAGATCGCTGAAAAGGATCCAATTCAATTCAGACTTGATCTATTACAAAAAGCAAAGGAAAACCCTGTTGGCAAAGATAATGACTATGATGCATCTCGATATGCTGGTGTTCTTGAGTTAGTAAGAGAAAAGTCTAATTGGGATAATTCGTCAGAAGGAATTCACAGAGGTGTATCAGCTTATTTTTGTCATAATTCCTATGTAGCTAATGTTTTAGATATAAAAGTTGAAAATGGAAATCCCATTATTGATAAAATTTATTGTTCCGTAGATTGTGGTATTGTGATTAATCCAGACGCAGCAAAAAATTTATCAGAAGGAGGGCTTATAGATGGGATTGGTCATGCTTTTTATAGTTCTATAAGTTTTAAAGATGGTGTGCCAGAGCAACAAAATTTTGATAAGTATAGATTAATTCGTCATTCTGAAGCCCCTAAAAAAATCCAAGTAGATTTTGTTAAAAATGAAATTTCACCTACTGGCTTGGGTGAACCTACTTTTCCCCCAGTAATAGGAGCTCTAGCAAATGCACTTTATCGTGCCTCAGGCAGAAGGTATTATAATCAACCTTTTATAACGGATAAACAAATAGTTGGATAAAACATTTATTTGATGTAATATTTAAACAGAGATTTTTTAATTAAAATCAATGTTTAAATTATTTAATCATGATAGCAGTAGAAGAAGCAATTGATTTAGTATTAAAAAATAGTTTTCCTTTAGAGAAAACAGAAATACTTCCAATCAACCAATGCCTTAATAGAAATTTGGCAAAAGCTGTTAAAGCTCCTATTGATCTCCCAAGTTTTAGGCTGTCTTCTATGGATGGATATGCATTGTGCTTGCATCATTCAAATAGCTATTCAATCGTTGATGAAGTTAAAGCTGGTGATGCTGTAAACCCCTCTCTCAAGTTAGGGGAATGTGTACGTATTTTTACAGGAGGTGTGGTTCCTGATAGTGCAGATGCAGTAATAGTACAGGAGAAAACGATTCGAAAGCAGAATCTACTTACTATTAAAACTCTTGTCAAAAAAGGACAAAATATACGTCTTATAGGATCTCAAGTTCAAAAAGGGGACTTCCCACTTGAAAAAGGTCAAGTCCTTCAAGCCTCTGGTTTGGCTTTTTTAAAAAGCTTAGGAATTGGGGAGGTGGAAGTGGTGCGATCACCCAAAGTAACTATAATTATAACTGGTAATGAACTTATCCCTTCTTCTGAACTGCTCACAAGAGGAAAAATTTATGAGAGTAATAGTATTTTACTTCAAGCCGCTTTGCAACAACAAGAGATAGAAACCCAACTTGTTTCTTTTGCTGAAGACACTTTAAAAGCGACGATCAATGCTCTTGAAAAAGCTTTTTTTAATTCTGATGTGGTTTTAGTTTCTGGGGGGATTTCCGTAGGTGATTATGATTTTGTAAAACAGGCCTTAGAAGAATTAGAAGTCAAAGAGATTTTTTATAAAGTCAGACAGCGTCCAGGAAAACCTTTATTTTTTGGAAAGAAAGATCAAGGCTTTGTTTTTGCTCTCCCTGGAAATCCTGCCTCTACGCTAAGTTGTTTTTATGTATACGTTCTTCCTCTACTTACCAGATTAAAAGGGGGTAAAAGCAATGGCTTGATTCGTGTATCGATACCTATTGCTCATGATTTTAGTTCTGATGAACCTCGAGCACTCTTTTTAAAAGCAACTATTCAAAACAAAACTGTCAGTATTTTGGATGGACAGCATTCCTCTATGTTGGTTAGTTTTGCAAAGGCCAATGCACTGGTCTATATTCCTGAGCAGGGTGTTTTTTTAAAAAAAGGTTCTTTGGTTGAAACATTACTTCTACCGAACACAATTTTAACATGAAGAAATAATTGTGATTAGCGAAACCTATTTGTTTTATTTACTTATACCTATTGTTGCGTTTTTGTACTCTACTGTTGGACATGGAGGTGCTAGTGGGTATTTAGGTTTAATGGCTATCTTTTCATTTCCTAGCGTTATGATGAAACAAACGGCACTATTACTCAATTTATTTGTTGCCGGAATTGCATTCTACCAATACTTTAAAGCAGGATATTTTAACAAACGCCTTTTTTTATATTTTGCCTTGGGTTCTGTGCCTGCAGCATTTGTTGGAGGACTCTGGTCCTTAGACCCTTGGTTATATAACAAATTTTTGGGGTTGATTTTATTTTTTGCCATAACAAGAATGCTCTTTAAAAGAGAAACTAGTGATCTTCAAACTAAAAAAATACCCACCCTACTTGCTTTGTTGATAGGTGTCATTATTGGACTTTTTTCAGGTTTAATTGGTATAGGGGGGGGTATTATTCTTACCCCAGTTATTTTATTATTTCATTGGGGCAATATGAAAGAAGCAGCAGCTGTATCAGCGTTATTTATTTGGGTGAATTCTGCCTCTGGACTTTTGGGACAACTCGTAACTGGTATTAATCTTAATACCAATTCTATTATTTTACTCAGCTTGGCATTCGCAGGAGGGTTTTTGGGAAGTTACTATGGAAGTCAGCAATTGAATAACAGGCGGTTAGAATATTTTCTCGCCTTGGTATTGGCTTCAGCTGGAATTAAGCTTATATTGTTTTAATATGAAAATAAAGCTACGTTATTTCGGACAATTGCAAGAAGCAACTGGGAAAAAAGAAGAAGTTTTAACTGAAGCATTTGAGAATCTTGGAGACTTGAGAATTTTTTTAGTAAAACAATATCCACAACTCAATAATGTGAATTTTAAAATAGCTCAAGACAACAAGATCGATTCAGATTCAAGTCCATTAAGCGGAAATCTAATCGATTTATTACCCCCTTTTTCTGGTGGATGAATATGGAAACACGTTATCAAAGACATATACAGATCAGTGAGGTAGGTCCAGCCGGTCAGGGAAAAATAAAAAAGGCTAAAGTCCTTGTTATCGGCGTAGGGGGTTTGGGCTGCCCAGCCCTTCAATATTTGACTGCTGCAGGTATTGGTACCCTAGGAATAATGGATCCCGACCATGTTAGTATTTCTAATCTTCAACGTCAAATTCTTTTCAATGAAAATGATCTGGGGAAAAATAAAGTCCTGAGTGCTCAGAAATATTTACACAAATTAAATCCTGATGTGAAACTGCTTACATTCCCTATTGCTTTAAATCATGAAAATGCTAAGCAATATATATCCGATTTTGATATTGTAATTGACGGAACTGATAACTTTTACACACGCTATTTAATAAGTGATCTGTGTATTTTAAATAATAAAGTTATGATCTACGGAGCTTTATATAAATTTGAGGGACAAGTTTCTGTTTTCAATTATCTCAATGGTCCTAGCTACCGTTGCCTATTCCCTTCTCCACCTCAAGTTGGAGAAATTCCAAACTGCAGTGAAGTTGGAGTGCTAGGAGTTGTGCCGGGAATCATTGGAGTGTATCAAGCCACTGAAGCCATAAAAGTTATTTTAGGATTAGGCGAAATCCTAAGTGGTAAGTTGCTTTGTGTAAATCTATTAAGTCATAAAAATACCCTTTTAGATTTTGAAAAAAATCAAAAAGAAATTGATCAAATTAAAAAACAAGGAAAAGTAATTCCAATTGAGAATCAAGACTGCTTTATTGATTTTGAAGTATCTTTATCTCAGATTTCATCAGAGGAAAAAATAAAGTGGATTGATGTTCGGGAAAAAGATGAATTGCCAAGTGTAAGTGATTTAAACCCCATAAGGCATTCTGTTTCTAAAGATTTGCTTCTAGATAGCGAGCAAAAAATAATTGCTTTTTGCCAAACAGGGATTAGAAGTAAAGCCTTTGTCAAAAAAATGAAAAATAAAGGAGTTGGAAACTGTTTTAGCCTCAAAGAGGGTGCGGTGCAACTTAATAAATGGGTGCAAAAAACAAAAAAACTAAATGGAATTTAAAATTAAAAATATATTCGTTCAAGGTGCAATTTCTCCTAACAAAATTGCCGAATCTATTGGACATCATCAATCCAAAACTAAGATTGGTGCTCACAACATTTTTTTGGGTCAGGTAAGAGCTGATGAAATTAATGGAAAAACAGTCAATGCAATTGACTATTCCGCTCAGACAGAAATTGCCAATCAGCTTTGCCATGAAATTCGCGAGGCTGCGTTTTCAAAACATGATCTTAGCTGCATGCATATATACCATAGTCTTGGTCGAGTAAACGCTGGTGAAATTTCCTTTTTTGTATTTGTTTCAAGTGCACATCGGCCTACTGTATTTGAAAGTTTGAGTGAAATTGTCAATGAAATTAAAGAAAAACTTCCCATTTTTGGGAAAGAGCTTTTTGAAGACAAATCGCATCAATGGAAAGTTAATCAATAGTTATGATTGATATTACAGATAAAAAAAATACTCTTCGAGTAGCAAGAGCTGAAGCTATTCTCATCGTTAGTAAAGAAGCTACTATTAAATCAATTCAAAATAAAACTGTCCCCAAAGGGGATGTTTTTGAAATGAGCCGCGCAGCAGGATTATTAGGGGTAAAGAAAACACCTGAATTATTGCCTGACTGCCATCCTTTACCCATTGAATTCGCAGGGTTTGAATTTGAAATTAAAGGATTAGAAATAAAAATTTCCTGTACCCTTAAAACCATTTACAAAACAGGTGTTGAGGTTGAAGCCATGCATGGAGCCAGTATTGTTGCTTTAAATATATATGACATGCTGAAACCTCTTGACAAAGGTGTTGAAATTTGTGCCATAAGGCTGGTTTCAAAAAAAGGAGGGAAAAGTAACCTATACAAAGTAATAGCTTCCATAAGTGGTTCCGTGACCGTATGTTCAGACACAGTTTCAAAAGGAGAAAAAAAAGATCGCGCTGGAAAGGAGGTAATAAAAAATTTAGAGAATTGGGATGTTAAAGTTGTAAATAATTCTGTTATCCCAGATGAAATAGATGAAATTCAAGCTCAACTCAAAAAACAAATTGAGGCGAAAATATCACTCATTATTTTTGTAGGTGGAACGGGACTTTCACCGAGAGATCAAACTCCAGAGGCAATTATACCCTTATTAGATAAACGGATTCCAGGTATGGAGGAAGCTATTCGAAAATACGGTCAAGACCGAACGTCATATGCAGCATTATCAAGAAGTGTTGTAGGTATGGCTGAAAATAGTTTAGTAATGTCATTACCTGGATCAACCAAAGGAGCAGTGGAATCTTTAAATGCTGTTTTCCCTGAAGCATTACATTTTTTTGACATCATAAAAGGTATGCAACACTAACTATGGATCAACAAAGCTCTCCTTTAACAGATTCGTTTGATAGGCATCACAACTACTTAAGAATTTCACTTACCGAAAGGTGTAACTTAAGATGTTCGTATTGCATGCCTTTAGATGGAGTTAAATTAAGCCCAGCAGAACATTTAATGAATTCTGATGAGATTTTTAGCATCGCTAAAACCTTTGTCAAATTTGGGGTGACTAAAATTCGTCTTACAGGGGGGGAGCCCTTGGTAAGAAAGGATTTTCCAAGAATTCTTGAGTTGCTTTCCACTCTGAAAGTAGAGCTCTCACTAACAAGTAACGCTGTTTCTATTGACCGTCATTTAGAGCAATTGAAAAAAGCTAGAGTTAAAACCGTCAACATCAGTTTGGATACGCTTAATGCTGAACGATTTCATGACATCACCTTTAGAAATTATTTTAATCGTGTATACCAAAATATCTTAAGACTAATTGAAGAAGGGTTTATTGTCAAAATTAATGCAGTCCTAATGCGAGGAGTAAACGAGGATGAAATTCTTGACTTTATAGCTTTCACAAAAGATCAGCCTGTTGCTTTTCGTTTTATCGAATTTATGCCTTTTGATGGTAACCAGTGGAAACGTGAAAAAACAGTCTCTTATCAAGAAATCATGGAAAAAGTTCAGAGTGTCTATTCTACTGATCAAATTATTCGGCTTCAAGACGCTCCAAACGATACCTCAAAAAATTATGCTATTCATGGACATAAAGGAACGTTTGCCATAATTAGCACCGTAACTAATCCCTTTTGCGATCAATGCAACCGGGTTCGACTTACCGCCAATGGTAAATTAAAAAATTGTTTGTTTTCTCAAAAGGAAAATGATTTACTTATAGCATTGAGAAATAATGAAGATTTGGAACCTATAATCCGCCAAAACATGAATAAAAAATTTGCAATTCGTTCAGGCATGGAAAGCCCTGAAAGTTTTGAAGATCCCAAGCAACATCTACAAAACCGAAGTATGATTACGATTGGGGGCTAAATTTTTTAAGTAGCTTTCGATAGACTTCTGGAGTGTCCATATCAATCAATGTATTTCCTGCGTTAATTAAAATTGAATCAGCTTCATTTTTTTTCAAGATTAGTTTTGCACCCTCTTCTCCACTTAACTTTTGCAATTCATCAAAATAATACGAATCAAATAACGCAGGAACACCAGACCAACCGAATCCAGACTCTGAAGCAATGATTTGATTGTTTCCTTTTTTAAAGGTAGCTCTCATATTTAAATAATGTGAGGTAGCAACTAGAGGCTGATCAATTAGTGAAATAAGAATTCCCTCTATTGTTGGGTTTGAGTAAAGAATTTGTTGAATCCCATAAGCTAAAGAATTACCCATCCCTTTATCCCATTCATCAAATTGAATTAGTTCTACTTCATAGTTTTTCAAAAGGGGTTGAATAAGTTCAGCATAAGCACCAAGAATTACATAAAGTTTTTCTGTTGTTGGTAAAATCGTTTCTACTTGAAATTGAATAAGGCTTTTATTTGACCACCTTAGAAGCTGTTTGGGTTGTCCCATTCGCGTAGAATTTCCTGCTGCCAATAAAACATGAGGAATATTAGTCATGAATATTTCCTTGTTTTTCTTTTAACTGGACCGGGTTTTGATTTCGTATAACACTCAAAATTTCAGCCAAGATAGACACTGCTATTTCTTGAGCACTTTCAGCACCTATATTTATTCCCGCGGGACCGTGGATTCGCTCCAAAAAATCGACAGATAATTCAGGGTTGAAATCCAAAGCTTTATCCAATATACGTTCTCTTCTCTGTTTAGGTCCTAAAATACCAAAATACGCAGGATGAGTTTTGGCTAAAGCTAAAAGGTATTGTACGTCTTTATTGAAACTGTGAGTCATTAGCATTACAGCAGTTTGATCATCTATAAGACTTGTATCTAGAGTGTCAAATGTAGGAGTAATAAATTCATTCACTCCTCCAAAAAAAACTTTGGTTTTCTCTTCATCTGATGAAGCAACAACTGTAACCTGCCAACCTAGATCAGCAGCAGCTTTGCATAAACTAACAGTATCGTGTTCTGCTCCAAATAAATATAGTTGAAATAAAGGTCTGAAGTTTTGTTCAAAACATTTTAATTGATTTGAAACAGCAAAGTCATCTTTCAATGTATATCTTTTTCCAGATAGATAAAATTGTGAGCCAAAGTCTTTATTTGTTCCCTCTTCAATAGTATAAAAAGATTCACTTTTAAAAGCAGAACGTTTATTGAATACTATATCAAATTGGGATTTCATATCCAGAGTTATGTTGACTGGTTCGATGAGTATATAAATAATCCCTTCGCATCCCAATCGAAAACGACCATCGTAGGTCATCATTTTGGGGATATCCATTTTTAAAACGAATTGTGCTTGACGTTCTACTTCCTTTTCTACACAACCACCACTAATTACCCCATGTATTTCACCATTCGCTTGAATCAACATACGAACCCCAGGTCTTCGATAAGAAGAGCCCTCTAAAGCAACAACAGTAGCTAAAACTGATTTTATACCTTGCTGCTGAGCTTTCCAGATAATTCCTACAAGATTTTTAATTTCGTGTGTCATTGGGATCTAATTATAAATAGAGGAATTGATTTGATTAGTTTTTTAGGACTGTTAAATTCCATATAATTTGGTGAATTATAATTAATCTTTACTCATTTAAGCTGAAGATCTAAAGATAAAGATTCTATCAGCTTTATCAATTTTCGCTTACCAATTTGGATTGGGGTAGCCTCTTTTTTTTGAATAAAAAATAGTTTTCTTTTAATGAATCTTGGTGGAAAACCTATCTCGATTGTAGTAGGTGAAAAAGTTGCAGGCTGAAATTTAACTTCATCTTTTCTATAAAACCGTATTGAATCCAGATCTTCTAGTAAAGAAAGGTATCCAACATTAAAGTTTTTACCACCCCTATAGTAATAGGGTAAAAAAAGGTATTTATTCATCTTATAAATAACCACCTTGGAAAGAGTTCTTTTCAACAAATTTCGCAATCTCATTATTTTTTTTTTTTGACTCAAATTCATCGTTATAAAGATTGTATCGAAG
>MDTG01140007.1_pt1 | contig 10656 bp, 9 predicted proteins | sample 811421 | NCBI WGS metagenome assembly MDTG01 (sample SAMN05326645, study PRJNA326480) | marine metagenome | isolation source: seawater | place: Pacific Ocean: South East | collected 2011
ACCATGACCGGAAACATGAACTAAATCATCATCGGCTGTAATAACCTCTACTCTTTGTCTAATTAAGAGATTTTTAAGCGCATTTATTGATTTTTCATTTCCAGGAATATCTCTTGAACTAAAAATTACAACATCATTATTTTCTAAGTGAATATTTCGATGTGAATTATACGCTATTCTATATAAAGCTGATCTTTTTTCACCCTGACTGCCAGTGCAAATAATTACAAGATTTTCTTTAGGTATTAACGCTGCTTCTTCTTCTGAAATAAAAATATTCTCATCCGTAATCAATTTAGATTTAATTGCAGCTTCTATATTTTTTTTCATACTCCTACCTATTAAGGCAATTTTTCGATTATTTTTTTTTGCTGCTTTAACAATATTTATAATTCTTGCGATGTTAGATGAAAAACATGTTATAACTATTCTATTAATGTACCTCGAAAAAACTTGTTTTAATTCATCCTTTACCTCACTTTCAGATCCCGAATAACCAGGTACATCAGCATTGGTAGAATCCCCAATTAAGGCCAGAACCCCCTCATTTCCTAATTCAATGAAATTATTTTTAGAAAAATTACTTCCCAAGGTTGGTTTATCATCAATTTTCCAATCAGCAGTATGTAATAAATTACCATAGCTGGTTTCAATTACTATTGCTTGAGGCTGAGGGATGGAATGAGTTGTATCTATAAATCTTATATTAAATTTATCTAATGATATAATTTTTGAAGAATCGAATTCAATTAATTTAATTGAGTCTAATTTACCAAATTCTTTTAATCTGTTTTCAATCAAAAGTTTTGCAAAACTTGATGAATAAACAGGACATTTTATATGATCTGCTAAATAAGCTAGGGCTCCAGCATGATCCTCATGTCCATGACTAATAATTACTGCAACTAGATTGTCTTTTATTTCTTCAATAAAATTTATTTTGGGGACCAATAAATCAACTCCTGGAAATTGCTCATCAGCAAAAGATAACCCTAAATCAATCATAATCCATTTGCCATCACAGCAATAAAGATAGCAATTTGCACCTATTTCTCCAATTCCACCTAAGGAAAGAAAAAAAAGCCCCTTTTCATATAATTTTAAGTTAGTATTTTTTTTTAACATAATAAATTGATCCTATTACTTGAAGACCTTCTAGGGTTAAATGTGATTTAACAATAGGTTTTGGCTTAATATCATTTTTAAATATTTTTGCCAGCCCTCCCGTAAGAATGATTGTTGGTTTAAATTTTTTTTCAATAATAATTTTTTTAATTATACCATTAATAGCGGAAACATAACCCCAATAAAAACCAGATTGGATTGAATCTTTAGTGTTCTTAGCAACGACCTTCTTAATTTTAGTTATTTTAGTGTTTTTCAAAAGAGAAGTTTCTCGAATAAGTGAACTTTTTGATAATTCAATACCGGGGAATATTAAACCTCCTAAAAAAATACCTTTTTTAAGTACTTCAAATGTTGTTGCAGTCCCAAAATCAATTACAATACTATTTTTTATTTTACCATTAATAACAGCAATTGAATTTGCAATTCTGTCAGCGCCAATTTCATTGAGATTGTAATCAATTTTGAGAAAAGGAAGTATATCTCTAGATTTAAGAAAGCATCCTTTTATTTTAAAATTTTTCAAAATTTTAATTATTAAAGAATTGATATTCGGAACTACAGATGAAATTATTGCAATTTTAGATTTTTTTAAATAATTTTCATTAATAAAATTTTTAATAATTTTTGAAATAACTTTATTTAATTTATGTATTTCTTGATTAGTATCTATTCGAGTTATTTTTTTTAATTTTTTATTAATACTTAATGCAAAAACTATATTAGTATTTCCAATATCAATTAATATCATTTATAATCCTACCTGAAAAAATATTTTTTTGTTTACCAGCTTCTTCAATTAAAAGAGATCCATTAAGATTTAAATTTTTTATTAAAACTCTTTTTGTTTCTCCATCAGGTAAAAGTATGTTGATTTTAGACCCTAAATGACTCATTTTACTTTTAAAGTAATTAAATATTTGATCATAATTTTTATTTATTAGCATTTCATACTCAGTAAAATAACACTCAAAAAAATTTTCCAATACATCTACATAATTTAAATTGGGATTATAATCTTTTAAGCAACATGTTTTATAGTCTTTAATTTTAGGGCAATTTAAAATATTAATTCCAGCTCCTATTATTATATATTGTTTATTATTTTCCATAAAAATCTCTGTCATTATGCCTGCAATTTTTTCACCATTAATATTTATATCATTTGGCCATTTTATCTCTATATTTTGAGCAACACTATTATTCAAAAATTTAGTTATTGAGTTTGCTGTGAGTGCACTAAAAAGAAAATGCTTTTCAATTGACAAATCACACTTAATTAAAAAAGAAATATATATATTTCCTTTAGGACTGATCCATTTATTCCCCCTCCTTCCAATACCCGTTATTTGCTCATCAGCAAGAATGCAGATATTTTTATCACCAATATACTTTTTGATTGATAGCATTGTAGAATGTACTGATTCTAGGTGAACAAAATCAAAATTATTGTTTGATAAAAACTTTTTAATTTTATTAGATAATTGCACTAAATAAGAGTTATTCCAGAAACAACATCTGTAAGTAAAGATGGGTAAAGAATAAAAAATGAAATTATAAACATTAAAGTTAGTAGAATTAATTTTGATTGATTATTTATTACAAAATCAAAGCTTTCAGATTCATTAGCTTCGTCAAAATACATTCCTTTAATGACTCTAAGATAGTAAAAAGCTGATATAACGCTGGCCATAACCCCCATTATAGCTAAAATATATTGTTGACTTTCTATTGCTGCAATAAAAACGTAAAATTTACCAAAAAAGCCAATAAAAGGGGGTATTCCAGCCATAGATAGCATAATAATTGCTAAGGACACACTAACAACTGGATTGGATTTACTTAAACCTGTTAGTTCACTTATTTCATCTACATATTTGTCTGATTTCTTTAAAGATAATAAAATCGCAAAAACTGATATATTCATTATAAGATATATAAACATGTAAATAGCAGCACTTTTTACTCCTTGATCATTTGCAGCAACTAAGGCAATTAAAACATAACCAACATGACCTATTGAACTATATGCAAGAAGACGTTTTAAACTTTTTTGTGCAATCGCAGCTATTGCACCTAAAAACATTGAGGCAATAGATAAAAAGAATATGACTTGTGTCCATTCAAAATAAAAATTACCAAAAGGCTCTAAACAAAATCTGAAAATTAGTGCTATTGCCGCTAATTTTGGAACAATTGCAAAAAAAGCCGTGATAGATGTTGGCGCACCTTCGTAGACATCTGGTGTCCACATATGAAAAGGTACAGCAGATATTTTAAAAGCAAGACCAACAAGTATGAAAACTAAACCAAAAATAAGACCGATAGGTAATTTTTCAAGTTGAAATAATGAGAGATAAATATCATCAAAAGAGGTATGACCAGTAAAACCATAAACTAAAGAAAATCCATAAAGTAATATCCCGGAAGATAATGCTCCTAAAATAAAATATTTAACGCCGGACTCAGCTGACTCTAGAGAGTTTCTTTTTATTGATGCAACAACATAAAGAGATAGACTTTGAAGTTCTATAGCTAAATACATCATCATTAGGTTTTTAGAACTAATCATAAGCATCATTCCCAAAGTAGAAAAAAGAAGCAGAGTAGGAATTTCAAATCTATCAATTTTAGTATCAATAAAATAATTTTTAGAAATAATTAAAGAAGCTGCAGCACCTAAAGTCGTTAAAATTTTAAAAAACTTTGTAAAAGCTGTATTAGAAAAAAAATTCTCAAATAAAGCAAAATTTGTTGTGAAATCAAAGTAAATTAAAATACTTACAAAAATCAATGAGAGAGTTGCAAAATTAGTCGCTTTGTTAAAGGAATTGTTTTCAGAGAATAATCCATACATTAAACAAGCAACTGCAAGAATTGAAAGACTAACCTCTGGTACAAATAATATATTTAATAAATTATCTTCCATTTGCTATCTCATAGTTAGAAATTATTAATTCCAAAGGCAGTCTCATTGGTTCAATAAAAATATTTGGTAAAATACCTATAAGTATAACTGCTATTGCCAAAGGTATTAGAATAGTTTTTTCTCTTAGATTTAAATCTAAAATATCACTTAATTTATCATTTTGTATCACACCAAATATAATTCTTTTGTATAAATAAAGCATGTAAACTGCTGATAGAACAATGCCTGATGCAGCGCCAACCACTACAATACTTGAGTATTGAAAAGCTCCAACTATTACTAAAAATTCTCCAACAAAACCACTGGTTCCAGGTAAGCCGACAGATCCAAGCATAAAAATCATAAATACTGTTGCGTAAATTGGCATTCTGTTTACTAATCCTCCATAAAAGCTGATGTCTCTTGTATGCATTCTGTCATAGATTACACCTACGCAAAGAAAAAGTGCTCCTGATACAACTCCATGACTAATCATTTGAATCATAGCACCTTCAAGACCTTGAGAATTTACAACAAATATTCCAATTGTCACTAAGCCCATATGAGCAACTGAAGAATAAGCGATTAGTTTTTTGATATCTGTTTGAGCGAGTGCAACTAAAGAAGTATAAATTACAGCAATTACACTTAAGGTCATTATCATTGGAGAGAAATATTCTGATGCTTCTGGAAGCATTCCAAGTGAAAATCTAATAAAACCATAGCCACCCATTTTTAAAAGTACTCCAGCTAATATTACTGATCCAGCAGTTGGTGCTTCAACATGAGCATCCGGTAACCAGGTATGGAATGGCCACATAGGTATCTTAACAGCAAAAGATGCAAAAAAAGCCAACCACAAATAAATTTGAATATCTTTAGTAAAATAATTTCCCTGCAATTGAGAGATACTCATAGAGTTCGTTAAACGATAAATAACAACAATAGCTATAAGCATTAAAACGGATCCTAATAAAGTATATAGAAAAAATTTGAAGGATGCATAAATTCTTCTATCTCCACCCCAAATACCAATTATTAAATACATTGGTATTAAAACAGCTTCAAAGAAAATATAAAAAAGTAAAATATCTACTGAGGCAAACATACCTATCATTACAGTTTCTAAGAATAAAAAAGCTAACATATATTCTTTTACTCTTTTTTTAATACTTTCCCAACTCGCCAAAATACATAGAGGTGTTAAGAAAGTACTCAAAATAACCATGAAAAGGGATATTCCATCGATACCTATGTGGTAGTAAAAATTAAAATCATTAAACCATCTAAATTTTTCTTCAAATTGATATCCTTCATTGGTGTTATCAAATTGAAGCCACATCAATAGACTTAAAAGAAAAACACCCACTGATGTCCACAAAGCAACTTTTTTAATATTGCTCAATGAGCTCTCGTCCTCTTTTATAAGAAGAATTACCATAGCACCTAAAAGAGGAAGAAAAATTGTAAGAGATAATAAAGGGATATCAGTCATTTAATAATATATAAACCAGGTTAGAATTATTACTAAACCGCCTAACATCGCAAATGCATAATGATATAAATAACCAGATTGGAAACGACTTAAGTAACTTGAAGAAAAATAAACTATTTTTGAAATTCCATTTGGCCCAAATCTATCAATAATTTTTTCATCTCCTCTTTTCCAAAATAAATTTGCAAGTAAGAAATATGGTTTAATAAAAATCGTATTGTAAAGCTCATCTACATACCATTTATTTAGAGATATAGAATAAAGAGGGTCTAAGTTGTGAGCTAAATTTTTTGGTAAATTATTTTTATAAAAATAAATTAGAGCCGCCAACATTACCCCAATCGCAACTGAACTTTTCACAATTAGTGTTTGTATAAAAGGCAAGTAGTAATGTTTGCCGTCATGAATTATAACAGACTCTCCCCAAAAAATATATTGTGTTTTACCAATATAATAATCAGCAAAAAACATTCCTACAAAAATAGAGCCAAATGCAAGTAAAACTAATGGAAATGTCATTACCAATGGAGACTCATGCGCACCTTCAAAAATTTTACTTTCGGATCTTGTTTTTCCATGAAAAGTCATGAATAACAATCTCCAAGAATAAAAAGCAGTTAATAGAGCAGTTAAAATTCCAATGGTATAAGCAAAAGTTGCCATTGTTGAGTCAGAATAGAAAGCATTTTGCAAAATACTCTCTTTTGAATAATAACCAGAAAAATATGGAAAACCTATAATTGCTAGAGAGCCGATCCACATCATGGTTCCTGTGAAAGGAATTTTTTTGAATAATCCACCCATTTTACGCATATCTTGTTCGTGATGCATTGCATGTATCACAGAGCCAGCAGATAAGAATAATAAAGCCTTAAAAAAACCATGTGTCATTAAATGAAAAATAGAAGCATTGTACGCCCCCAATCCTGCTGCAAAAAACATATAACCGAGCTGACTACATGTTGAATAAGCTATTACTCTTTTTATATCATTTTGTGTAAGAGCAATGGTTGCAGCAAATATAGCAGTCGAAGCTCCAATAAATGTAATAAATAAATTTGTGAATGTTGCATACTCAAATAGTGGACTCATTCTAGCAATCAAGAAAACTCCAGCGGTAACCATTGTTGCTGCATGAATGAGAGCTGATACTGGTGTAGGACCTTCCATGGCATCTGGCAACCACGTATGCAGACCTAATTGAGCAGATTTTCCCATGGCACCAATAAATAATAAAAAACATAAAAGGTCTATGGTGTTAAAACTCAAACCTATAAAAGAAATACTATGATCCTTAAAATTTTTTGCATTATCAAAAATTATATCAAATTCTATTGAGCCAAAAATATAAAAAACTCCCGCTATACCTAATGCGTAGCCAAAATCACCTACTCTGTTTACAAGAAAAGCTTTTATAGCAGCATTATTAGCTGAGGGCTTATGATACCAAAATCCTATTAATAAATATGAAGCTAATCCTACCCCCTCCCATCCAAAAAACATTTGTAATAAATTGTTGCTGGAAACAAGCATCAACATAAAGAAAGTAAAAAGGCTTAAGTATCCCATAAATCTTATCTTTGATGGATCCTCATTCATATAACCTATTGAATAAAGATGAACACAAGCAGATACACTGCAAACAACTATAAACATTGTTGCAGTTAAAGCGTCTAACCTAATTGACCAATCAACTACAAAGTTACCTGAAGTAAACCAATTAAAGATATGTATCAATTCAGTATCTTTTTCACCTAAAAAAGAAAAAAATAATACCCATGAAAGAATAGCTGATAGAAATAAAAAAGAAGTTGTAATTATTTGAGAAATTTTATAACTAAAATTACTACCAAATAAGAAACAAAATAAAAAACCTCCTAGGGGTAGAAAAATAATCAAGTGAGACATAAATTTAAATTTATCCTTTTAACTTATTAATTTTACTAACTTCGATTGATCCTAAATTTCTGTAAAAAACTACTAAAATAGCCAAACCAATTGCTGCCTCAGCTGCTGCCACCGTTAATGTTAACATTGCAAAAATTTGTCCAGAAATATCATTTAGAAAAACAGAAAAAGATATTAAATTTATATTTACAGACAAAAGAATTAATTCGATTGACATTAAAATAATTATAACATTTTTTTTGTTAAGAAAAATACCGAGTACGCCTATTGTAAAAATGATTGCAGCAAGAAATAAATAATGCTCAAGATAAATCATTGAATACCTTCTCCTAATTTAGTTTTTTTCTTCTCAATGGCTTCATTAGCGTTTATGTAATTTTGATTTGATATATTTTGTCTTTTAACTTGACCTCTATCTCTTAAAGTAAGAGTTATTGAGCCAACCATGGCTACCAAAAGAATTAACCCGCTAATCTGAAATAAATAAAAATAGTTAGTATATAAAACCCGACCAATTAACTTAGTATTTTCTACATCGTTTATTATCGGTAATTCAACAAATTTTGTTAATGAATTTTCAGAAAATGATTTTGTCAGAAATAAAATTCCAAGTTCAATAATTAAAACTATTCCTAACAAAGCTCCAAAAGGTAAATATTGAAGAAAACCTTCTCTTAATTTTACAAAATTGATATCAAGCATCATTACAACAAATAAAAAAAGTACAGCAACAGCCCCAACATAGACTACTACTAAAATCATAGCTAAAAATTCTGCTCCTAGTAAAACAAATAGCCCAGATGCGTTTACAAAACTTAAAATTAAAAATAAGACTGAATGAACTGGATTTCTTGCACTAATAACCATCAATGCAGATAAAACTGCCACAAGGGAAAAAATATAAAATGTTATTGAGTATAAGTACATTAACGATATTTTCGATCTAAATATATATTTTGTGCAATTTCTTGTTCCCAGCGTTCACCATTTTCTAAAAGCTTTTCTTTAGTGTACATTAATTCTTCTCTTGTTTCGGTTGCAAATTCAAAATTTGGCCCCTCAACAATCGCATCTACAGGGCATGATTCCTGACAAAGGCCGCAGTAAATGCACTTACTCATATCAATGTCATATCTTGTAGTTCTTCTACTACCATCGTCTCTCGGTTCTGCTTCAATGGTTATAGCTTGAGCTGGGCAAACTGCCTCACATAATTTACAAGCTATGCACCTCTCCTCTCCACTCGGATATCTTCTAAGAGCATGCTCACCTCTAAAACGCGGACTTAAAGGTCCTTTTTCATGAGGATAATTAATAGTCACCTTGGCTTTAAACATGTACTTAAAAGTCAAAAACATACCTTGTAAAAGTTCAAATAAAGTAAAAGATTTGATATATTTTATCATAGTGAATTAGGCACCATATCAAAGATCATTAAAAAACCAGCCGTTAAAACTACCCACAATAATGAAAGTGGTAAGAAAATTTTCCAACCAAGTCTCATTAATTGATCGTATCTGTATCTTGGAAAAGTTCCACGAACCCAGATGAATAAAAACAAAATAAATATTACCTTTAATGTAAACCAAATAACACCAGGTATTGCATTCAAAGGAAATATGTCAAATGGTGGCAACCAACCTCCCATAAACAATATAACTGTCATAGAACTCATCAATATCATGCTTGCATATTCTCCAAGAAAAAATAGAACAAATGAAGCAGAGGAATATTCGGTGAAAAATCCAGCAACTAAAGTAGACTCGTCTTCCGGTAAATCAAATGGCAGTCGATTAGTTTCAGCTAAAGCTGAGATAAAAAAAACAATAAACATTGGAAGCAATGGAATTGCAAACCAAACAGTTTGTTGAGCTTCAACAATTTTAGATAGATTTAATGAACCAACACATAGAAGTACTGTGATAATAACAAAACCTATTGATACTTCATATGAGACCATTTGTGCTGCTGATCGCAAAGCTCCCAGAAAAGGATATTGTGAATTACTTGCCCAACCTGCCATTATGATTCCGTAGACACCTAAAGATGAAACAGCAAATAAGTACATTATTCCAACATTTATATCAGCTATAACCCAGTTAGGAGCAAAAGGTATTACTGCCCATCCTGCTAAACTAAGAACCATAGTTATTATAGGTGCTAGTAAAAAAACTACCTTATTTGAATTAGCTGGTACAATATTTTCTTTTGTCAATAATTTGAGAGCATCAGCAAAACTTTGCAGTATACCAAATGGGCCAACTACGTTTGGTCCTCTACGAAGCTGAATAAGAGCTAATACTTTTCTTTCAGCATAAACCAAAAAAGCTACTGAAATTAATACGGGCATTAAAACTGCGAATATTTGCGCAATAATAACAGCCCCTGGAAATATTAAATCGTTTAATAGTGAAAAACTACTCATGAAGCTTTTTCTTTATTGAGTATCTCATTAGTACAACTAGCCATTGTTTCAGATGATCGAGATATTGAGTCATTCATATAAAAATTTTTTATATTATAAGATAATTCTCTATCTTTTATAATTTCTTTAGATGAAAAGGATAAATTTGAAGAGTTATTGATTTTAAATAACGCAAGAAAATTTTTATTTTCATTAACTAATTTCTTCCTTACATCATTTAAATTATTAAAATGAATTTCACACTCAAGAAGATCGCTTAGTACTCGGAATATTTTCCATTCTTCTTTTGCATAACCCAAGGGATTATGGCAACGTGATGTCTGAATCGTTCTGCCTTCAATATTCATAAAAGTAGAAGATTTTTCTGTATAAGCTGGCGTAGGTAGAATAATATTAGCATACTGAGCATTAATGTCACCATGATGACCACAATATACAACAAACGAACCGTCTAATGTTTTTGGATTGATTTCATCCAACCCTAATAAAAATACAACAGGTTTATTTAAACCAATTTCTTCTTTTAATTTTTTTTCAAAATCACCGTCAAAAATTTTGTTTACGAAACCAAGCTCTAATGATCCTACTCTAGATATATCTTGATTTAAAATATTAAGTGGATTGAACGACTCAGAAAAATTTGGTAATTTTTTTGCAATTTCAGCGCAAGTTTTTAATACTGAAGAACCTTCACTGGTATTAATGGCTGATGTTCCAATGATAATAATAGGATTTTTAGCATTGAAAAGAACTTTTGAAAATTTAGATTTTTTATCTAAAATTTCATTGAGTCCA
>MDTG01231127.1_pt1 | contig 10656 bp, 10 predicted proteins | sample 811421 | NCBI WGS metagenome assembly MDTG01 (sample SAMN05326645, study PRJNA326480) | marine metagenome | isolation source: seawater | place: Pacific Ocean: South East | collected 2011
AGCTGGCTTGTTTGTTATTTATTGTATAAAAAAGGTTATAAAATAAAATCATGAGTAAAATTTTAAATACTTATAACAGAAAGAAAATCTCTTTTTCTAAAGGAAAAGGAAGTTTTTTATATGCAACGAATGGAAAGAAATATTTAGATTTTGTCCAAGGAATTGCTGTTAATTGTCTTGGTCACGCTAATGATCATTTAATCAGATCGATAAATAAACAATCAAAAAAATTATGGCATGTTTCAAATGTTTTTACTATTCCAGAACAAGAGAAGCTTGCAAAAAGACTAGCTCAAAGAACATTTGCTGATTATGTTACTTTTCAAAATTCTGGTGCGGAGGCAACAGAGGCAGCTATTAAATTTGCAAGAAGATATTTTTATTCAAAAGGTCAACCAAGAAAGAATAGAGTTCTTTGTATCAATAATAGTTTTCATGGGAGAACTATCGCAGCCATTTTTGCCAGCAATAGCAAGAAAGCTATTGAAGGTTTTTACCCTAAAGTAGATGGCTTTGATCATTTTAACTTTGGTGATCACAAAGGTTTAGAAAAAGCTATAACTAGTAAAACAGCAGCTATCATGGTTGAGACAATAATGGGTGAAGGAGGCATTAAAGTTATTCCAGATTTCTGTCTCAAGGGTTTAAGAAAACTATGTAATAAGAAAAAAATCTTACTCATTCTTGATGAGGTACAATGTGGCGTTGGAAGAAGCGGTAAATTCTTTGCTTTTGAGTATGCAAATATTAAACCTGATATTGTCCCAATAGCAAAAGGGATAGGTGGCGGTTTTCCAATAGGTGCAGTTTTAGTAAACAAAAAAGTAGCCTCAGGCATGAAGCCGGGAACCCACGGATCAACATTTGGAGGAAACCCTTTAGCAATGAGTGCAGGCAATGCGGTCATGGATGTAATGTTTAAAAAAGGTTTTTTAAATAATGTTATAAAAAATGGAAAATACTTTAATAATGAACTTAATAAAATTAAAAAAAAATACCCTAAAATTATAAAAGAGGTTAGAGGTAAAGGTCTACTCATTGGACTTTGCTTACATGTAAATCAAGCAACCTTTATTCAAAAACTTTTAGACAATAATTTGTTAACAGTAAGAGCTGCTGAAAATGTCGTCAGACTTTTGCCTCCTTTAAATGTAACAAAAAGTGAGATAAATTTAGGTTTAAAAATAATAGAGAAAGTTTGTAAAAATTTTAAATGAAAAACTTTATAAATATCTCTGATTGTTCTTCAGAGGAGTTAAGAGCGATAATTGAAGAAGCAAAAAAGAGAAAGCAAAAAAGATCTGGTTTGAGCAAGTCTGCACCTGATGGAGATAAACCTTTTGAAGGTAAGTCAATGGCTATGATTTTTGAGAAGCCCTCCACTAGAACTAGAATGTCTTTTGACATTGCTGTAAAGCAATTAGGCGGGTCGTCAATTATTTTAAATCCTGATGGAATACATTATGGCAAAGGTGACGAGACTTTAAGTGATACGGCAAAAGTTTTGTCCGAGTATGTGGATATCGTAATGTTAAGAACTTCATCTCACAAAAACTTAGAGGAATTTGGAAAATTTTTGAACATCCCAATAATTAATGGACTTTCCAACGTAAGTCATCCATGCCAAATTATGTCAGATATTCTTACATACGAAGAGAGTAACGGCTTAATTGCAGGCAAAACTGTTTCTTGGATTGGTGATGGCAACAACAACATGTCTAATTCTTTAATTGAAGCTGCAGGTAAATTTAATTTTAGTCTCAAAATTGGTTGTCCAAAAAAATATTCTCCAAGTAGAAATATATTAAAATTAGCAAAAAAAGAAAAAGTCAACTTATTAATTACCACAAAACCTTTAGAGGCCGCTATAGGCGCAGATTGTATAATGACAGATAAATGGGTATCAATGAACGATAAAGTGAATAAGATTTCCAAAAAAAAGGCTCTAAAACCATACCAGGTAAACAAAAAGTTAATGAGCAAAGCTAATTCAGATGCTGTCTTTATGCATTGTCTTCCAGTAGGAAGAGGAGAAGAAGTTACGAATGAAGTTATAGATGGAAATCAATCGGTAGTTTGGAGACAAGCTTTGAATAGGGTCCATGCTCAAAAAAGTATTATTAAATGGTGTATTGATTAAGGTAATGGTTTTGGATTATTGCCTTTAGAATTCATATATAAAATAACCGAAGCTCTGTCTTTCTCTTTTCTAAGTCCTGCAAATGCCATTTTAGTTCCCTTAATATAAGCTTGTGGTTTAATCAAATAGCTATTCATTTCCTCAAAAGTCCATTCTTTTCCATAAGCGACCATTGCTTTAGAATATTTGTAATCACTTACTGAACCAGCAGTCCGTCCGATAACACTCCATAAATTTGGACCAATCATATTTTTTCCACTAGCCGAGATCATGTGACAAGCGCTACATTTTTTAAAAACTTTTTCGCCATGAGCAAGGTCACCCATAGCTAATAAAGCTTTAATATCAACTACTTCTAGAGGTTTTTCTGATTTTTTAGATAAGGTAGATGATGGAGCAATTTCTATTCCTTCAACTTTATATGCTGAAACTTTTGGTTTTTCCACTTTAAACAAAATATCAGTAAATTTTCCAATACCGATGATAATGAGAACCGTTAGAAGAATAGCAGCAATAATTTTATTTAATTCAAAACTGTCCATATTTTTGATAAGTACTCAATAGACGTATAGCACGAGTTATGAAAAAATAACTGAAAATAACTAATTTTTTTTGCGTCTTTGAGACGCATAATTATGAATAAAACTGCAATTATAATACCATCAAGATTGGATGCGCAAAGACTTCCCAATAAACCTCTAAAACTTATTGCCAATAAAGAGATGATTATTCACGTTTATGAGGCAGCAAATAGATCAGAAGTAGGTGAAGTTTTTGTTGCTACACCAGACCAACTCATAATTGATACTATAAAAAAAATCGGTGGGAATGCAATTTTAACAAGTAAAAATCATAAAACTGGAACTGATAGAGTTTTTGAAGTTTTTAAAACTACTTTAAATTGTAAGCCAAATATTATTTTAAATTTACAAGGAGATATGCCTAACATAAATCCTAAAGATATAAAAAATTTAGTCGATTATATGGGTAAAAAGAAGTGTGATATTGGAACTTTAGCTAGTGAATTCAAATCAGTAGATGAGATCGAAGACTTGAATTCAGTTAAGGTATTAGTTGAAAAAAAAATGGAATTTGGAATGTATTATAAAGCATTAGATTTTTTAAGAAATAAACCCGACAATAAACATCAAGCCTATCACCATATAGGTATTTATGCCTTTACTAATGAAGCTTTATTGAGGTATGTAGAATTAAAAAGATCTAAACAAGAGTTAGAGAGAAGGCTTGAACAGTTAAGAGCAATAGATAATGGTATGTCTATACATGTAGGTTATGTTAATTCTTTACCTTTAAGTGTAGATACCGAAAAAGATTTAGTTAATATTAAAAAATTGATGGAAGATGAGTAAAATTAAAATTGCCATACAAGGAGAGCTAGGAGCATACTCTCACATTGCAGTTGAAAGCCTTTACAAAGAGGTAGAAATAAAAACCTGTGCTACGTTTGAAGAAACGTTTAAACACGCTTACAATGATTCAAATTACAAGATAGTTATCCCGATTGAAAACTCTTTGGCAGGAAGAGTTGCAGATATACATTATTTACTACCAAAGTATAAACTCCAAATTCATGGAGAACATTTTCAAGCAGTAGAACATAATCTACTTTGTAAACCAGATGCAAAAATTGATGACATAAAATTTGTTAGAAGCCATGCACAAGCAATTGGTCAATGTCAAAACTTAATAAATCAAAAAAATTTTAAATCTATAGTATCAGCTGATACAGCAGGTTCAGCTAAAGATTTAGCAGAGGGTAATGACAAATCAATAGCAGCTATTGCTTCTGAACTTTCAGCAAAAATTTATAATTTGAAAATTCTTCAAAAAAATATTGAAGATGAAAAGGGCAATGTTACTAGATTTTTAATAATGGGCAAAGATATTGAACAACCTGAATATAACAGTAGTAAAAAGTTTTTGACCAGTTGTATATTTAGATTAAAAAGTGAACCCTCAGCACTATATAAATGCTTAGGTGGGTTTGCTACTAATCAAGTTAATTTAACGAAGTTAGAAAGTTTCTCCGTAAAAAATACTTTTGATCAAGCAAATTTTTATCTTGATTTGGAGGGCCATTTGGAACAACCGGGAGTTAAAAAAGCTCTCGAGGAGCTTGGTTTTCATACTGAAACTTTAGATATTTTGGGTGTTTACGAGGCCTCACAATTTAGGCAAAAATAGTCCACAAAAATCAATTCTACTCTTGTAGTATTTTAATTGATCTTGATATACTGATATTGAGGTTGGCATCAGGTGAATGTTTCATTTACCCGGTCAGGTCTGAAAAGAAGCAGCCGAAGTGAAAATTTTTCAGGTTGTTGCCTGCCTCTAAAAAAATGACAAATAAAATTCTAGCTTTAAAATACAGGCCGCAAGAATTTAATGATCTAATTGGTCAAGAGGTAATGGCTCAAACAATCACTAATGCAATTAAACTTGATAAAACGCCGAATGCTTATCTTCTAACCGGAATTAGAGGGGTTGGTAAAACCACCACTGCAAGATTGATTGCTAAAGCGCTAAATTGCCAAAATTTCTCTAAGGGGATTAGATGTGAAGATGGCAAAAACTGTCATTGTAAAGAAATTGTTGAGTCCAACCATATTGATGTTTTAGAAATGGATGCAGCCTCTAAAACAGGTATTGATGATATAAGAGAATTAATTGAGAACTCTAAATATCGTCCTACTAGTGCAAAATACAAAATTTTTATAATCGATGAAGTGCATATGTTGTCAAAGCAGGCATTCAATGGTTTACTTAAGACTTTGGAAGAGCCTCCTTCAAGTTTAAAATTTATATTAGCAACAACTGAGGTAAGAAAAATCCCAATTACAATTTTATCACGATGCCAAAGATTTGATTTGAAAAGGGTAAATATAAAAGAACTTTGTATTCATTTGAAAAAAATTACTGAAATAGAAAAAGGAAAAATTAGCGATGATGCCATTCGATTAATTGCTAAAACTTCCGAAGGCTCGGTAAGAGATTCTATTTCATTATTAGACAGAGCGTTAATTTCACAATCAATAAAAAAAGAAAATGAAATTATTGAAGAAAAAGATATTAGGATAATGCTTGGACTTGCAGATAAAAGTAAAATAATTTTTATGTTTAAAGAAATTCTATCCGGAAATGAAAAAGAAGCTCTTAAAATTCTTAGAGATTTGATAGATAATGGGCTAGACGCTAAAAATTTCTTAAATGATATGCTAGAAATACTTTATATTTTTAGTAGAAGAATTAATTTAGGCCCAATAGAAAAAGAAATGACAATTTCAGAAACCGAGTCTGAATTAGTTGACCAATATTCAAAAAATATTGACATGCAAGATATAGGTTTATTTTGGCAGCTAACAATAAAAACAATAGAAGATCTTCGAATAGTTGGAAATGAAAATTTAACTTTAGAGATGTATATTATGCAGTTGACCCACTTAAAGTCGTTAGATGAAAATAAAAAAGATAGTAACGAAATGGTTAATGATAAAGAAAAAGTTAATTTAACTGACAACTCAGAAGAAAAATCTTTAGACACAAATTATACAAATCGAGTAACGAACCAGCTTAAAAATACTGATCAATTTAAAACAAATCCAATTAAAAAAGTTTCCATAAAAAATGACAAATCAAAAATTGAAATTTCAAGTTTTGAAGATTTAATTAAACAAACAAATGAAAAAAAAGAAATTGAATTAAAATATGATTTAGAACGAAACGTAAAACTTGTTAGTTTTAAAAGAGGTAAAATAGATATTTGTTTCAATGAAAGTTTAAATAAAAACTTCATAAAAAATTTGACAGAGAAACTGCTTTTATGGACAGGGGAAAGATGGATTATTTCTCTTAGTAAGAATACCAAAGCAATAAGTTTGCACGATAGAAATTTAGAGATAAAAACTAAGCAAATAGAAAATTTTAAAAAAAACAAGATTGCGAAAGATATTGAAACTGCATTCCCAGATGCCAAATTAATGGAGATAAAGGATTTAGAATAAATGACTAATTTTTCAGACATGTTGTCCAAGGCTAAATTAATGCAGGAAAAAATGAAAGAAGTTCAAGAACAAATTAAGAATATTGAAGTAGAAGGATTTTCAGGAGGAAAATTAGTTAAAATTATTTTAAGGGGAGATTATGAAATCAAATCAATTACGATTGATGAAACTGCAAAGAAAGAAAATCAAGATATAATTATCGATTTAATAATTGCAGCATTCAATAATGCAAAAGAAAATTTAAAAAAAAAATCAACTGAAGAATTATCGAAAGTTACGGGTGGATTAAATTTGCCATCAGATTTTAAATTACCTTTTTAAAATGGATAACAATATCGATGAAATTAATGAATTAATTAAGCAATTTTCTAAATTACCAGGATTGGGTCCAAAATCTGCGAAAAGAATAATTTTAAAATTAATAAATAATAAAGATAGCATGGTTAAACCATTAGCTAAATCTTTAGCTGAAGTTTACAAAAAAGTTGTGCGCTGCACAAATTGTGGAAATTTAAAAATGATAGACAAAGTATGTATTTGTACCTCGGATAATACTTATGATAAAATCTGCGTTGTTGAAAATTTAGCTGATATGTGGGTAATAGACTCAGCTAATGTTTATAAAGGCCACTACCATATTTTAGGTGGCACTTTAAACTCTAATGAAAGTTTTGAACAAAAAAATTTACTTATTGAGGCTTTATTGAAAAGGATAAAAAAAAATAATCTTAAAGAAGTAATAATTGCGACCAGTGCTACTGTAGAAGGTCAAACAACAGCGCATTATATAGAAGACACAATTAAAAACGATAAAATTACAATTACTAAATTAGGTCAAGGGCTTCCAGTTGGAGGTGAAATAGAGCAATTAGATGATGGAACCCTTTTCTCTGCTTTTAAAAATAGGGTCCCAGTAACTGACTAATTGAGAGTTTTTCTCTCTAATCTTTTCTTATGTAATAACGGTTCAGTATATCCTGATGGTTGAGTTCTGCCTTTAAAAACAAGATCACTTGCAGCGGAAAAAGCTATTGATTTTTCAAAATTATCAGACATTTTTTTGTAATTTAAATCATTTTTATTTTGCTCATCAACTATTCTTGCCATTTTTTTCATTATGTCTAATACCTGTTCTTTTGTGCAAATCCCGTGATGAATCCAATTCGCAATATGCTGAGACGATATTCGAAGAGTTGCTCTATCCTCCATTAGTCCAACATTATTAATATCTGGAACTTTAGAACAACCGACACCTTGTTCTACCCATCTTACTACATATCCTAATATTCCTTGAGCATTATTTTCTATTTCACGATTAATATCTTTAACCGACCAATTAGGTCTATCTGCTTTTGGAATTTGCAAAATATTTTCTAATTTAGCTTTTTCTCTCAATTCTATTTTTTTTTGTTCTTCAAAAACGTTAATTTTGTGATAATGGAGAGAATGCAATGTTGCTGCAGTCGGAGATGGCACCCACGCGCAGTTCGCTCCGGATTTTGGATGCCCAATCTTTTGTTCCATCATATCAGCCATTCGATCTGGCATTGCCCACATCCCTTTTCCAATTTGTGCTTTCCCAGAAAAACCACATCTCAATCCAACATCTACATTCCAATTTTCATATGTATTCAGCCAGGTTGATTTTTTCATATCACCTTTAAATATCATTGGACCTGCTTCAAAAGATGTATGCATTTCATCGCCGGTTCTATCTAAGAAACCTGTATTAATGAAAACTATTCTATTTTTAACTTCTCTGATGCACTCTTTTAAATTAACTGTCGTTCTTCTTTCTTCATCCATAATTCCAACTTTGATAGAGTATTTTTTTATTTCAAGTGTTTCCTCCACTTTGCCAAAAAGAGTATTTGTAAAAGCTACTTCATCAGGCCCATGCATTTTTGGTTTTACAATATAAACTGAGGCTGTCCTTGAATTTTTTTTATTTTTGAAATCATGTAATGCACATAAAGTAGAAATAAACGCGTCCATAATCCCCTCTGGGATTTCAGATCCATCTTTTAGAAGAATTGATGGGTTCGTCATTAAATGACCTACATTTCTGTTAAGCATTAAAGCTCTTCCATGGAGATTAATTCTTTTTCCATCTTTAGATATGTAATTTCTATCATCGTTTAGTTTTCTTGTAATTTTTCTTCCATTTTTTTTGAATGTAGAGGTTAGATCGCCTTTCATAAGTCCTAACCAGTTTCGGTAACATTTAATTTTATCTTCTGCATCAACAGCTGCAACAGAATCCTCATTATCCACTATCGTTGACAATGCAGATTCAACAATCACATCTGAAATGGAGGCATTATCAATTTTTCCAACCTCAGAACTTTTATCAATTATAATATCGATATGAAGATTGTTATTTTTAATTAAGACCGAGCTAGGTTGTTCTTTGCCTCCATTATAACCAATGAATTGATCACTATTTTTTAGTAAATCTTTTTTCGACCCAGATAATAAAACTAATTTATCTTCCTCTATCTGAATGGTTGAAACTTCACTCCATTTGGTTTGTTTTAATGGAAATCTTTCGTCTAAAAAATCTCTTACAAAATTTATAACTTTTTTTGCTCTTTCTTGGCTCCAGTTTTTTTCAATATTTCCCGGTATAACATCTGTTCCATATAGCGCGTCATATAAACTACCCCAACGCGCATTAGCAGCGTTCAGAGCGTAACGAGAATTATCTACAGGAACCACAAGTTGTGGTCCTGCAATTGATGATATTTCTTCATCAACTCCAGTGGTCTCTATACTAAAGTCGTTTTTCTCTTTAGTTAAATATCCAATAGATCTTAAAAAATTAGTATATTCAACTTTGCTAAAACCCTCTCCTTTATGAGATTTGTGCCAATCATCTATTTTCTTTTGGATAATTTCTCTTTTTTCTATTAATTCTTTATTTATTGGAGATAGTTCATGAACAACACTAGAAAATTTAGTCCAAAATTTATCGCTATCAATGCCAGTATACGGAATTGCTTCGTTATTAATAAACTCGAGCAATGCCAAATTAACTTTTAAGCCATTTTTGTCTATCATTTTCATAGAGAGCCAATCTTTACAATATTTTATAATATAATAATAATAATATAATTAAACTATTTTATGAAAAATTATTTAGACTTTGAAAAAGAAATTAAAGCATTAGAGCAAGAAGTAGATGGGTTAAAAAGCCCGTTTGGATCAGAAGGAATATCTGAAGTTGACACAAATAAAATTAAGAGCACTCAGCAAGAAATTAATAAAAAATTAGAAGAAATTTACTCTAATCTAAATAGCTGGCAACGTACGCAAGTTGCAAGACATGAAGATAGACCAAGAGCTAATTTTTATATCAAAAAAATATTTTCCCAATTTACTATGCTCTCAGGAGATAGATATTTTGGTGACGACAAATCCGTAATTACTGGATTTGGTCTTATTGATAATAAGTCTGTTTTAATCATCGGTCAGGAAAAGGGTGAAGATTTAAGTAGTCGAATAGAAAGAAACTTTGGAATGATGCGTCCAGAAGGTTATAGAAAATGTATAAGACTTATGAAGCTTGCTAACAGGTTTCAAATACCGGTAGTTAGTTTTATTGATACGCCAGGTGCTTATCCAGGAATAGGAGCTGAACAAAGAGGACAAGCATCTGCAATCGCTAATTCAATTGAATGCTCAATGTCTTTAACAGTTCCAAACATATCTATAATAATTGGGGAAGGGGGATCAGGCGGAGCTATAGCTTTAGCATCTTCTAATAAAGTGATAATGTTGGAAAACTCAATTTACTCTGTAATTTCTCCAGAAGGTTGCGCTTCAATTCTTTGGAGAGATCCAACTAAATCTTTAAAAGCTGCAGAAGCTATGAAACTTACAGCTAGAGATTTATTAAAATTAAAAATAATTGACGAAGTAATACCAGAACCATTAGGAGGCGCTCATAGAGATCCCGATGTAATTGCTTCAGACATAAAATACTCAATTATAAAAAATCTTAAAAATTTTGAAAATTTTAGTAAAAATGAAATTTACGATCATAGGAAATCAAAATTTTTACAAATAGGTAGAGACCAAGGCTTCAGCAAGTCGTCAGATATAAGCGACGACGGATTAAGTTACAAAGAATCTGCTTATAAAAAAGTTAAATCACATATATTCAAAAAAAAATATATCTATGGAGTGTTAGGTTTTTTTGTTATTGTGGGCCTAATTACGCTTATATTTTAGGATTGTTGCAAAAAAACAATATTGTCAAATAATATTATTCTACTATTGACTTTTACCCAGCAAATCTATTTAAGGAGTTCAATACTAATCTATGATTAGTTAAAGTTAATAATAATAAGGAAAAAAGTAAATATGAGTACACTAAAAGGAAAAGTAAAGTGGTTCAATGGAACTAAAGGTTATGGTTTCATTGAAAGAGAAGACAAAGAAAAAGACGTGTTCGTCCATTCTTCTGCAGTAAGAGAAGCTGGTTTAAAATAT
>MDTG01287490.1_pt1 | contig 10656 bp, 20 predicted proteins | sample 811421 | NCBI WGS metagenome assembly MDTG01 (sample SAMN05326645, study PRJNA326480) | marine metagenome | isolation source: seawater | place: Pacific Ocean: South East | collected 2011
ATATTTTGGTGCGGCTGAGAAGACTTGAACTTCCACAGGATAAATCCCACAGCGACCTCAACGCTGCGCGTATACCAATTCCGCCACAGCCGCCTATTTAATATTGTAGAATTAAATAACAGATAGGATATTTAGTATCAATAGATCATAATTTTGAGAAAAAATGAGTAATATTGAAATAAAAATATCAAATGAATTAGTAGATTACGAATCATCAATTGAATTAATGAAATCTCGAGTTAAGGATATCCAGAATAGTATATCAAATGAATTGATATGGTTTTTAAATCACAATCATGTTTATACACAAGGAACAAGTGCACATCAAAGCGAAATTATTAGATCAAACAACATTAAAATCATAAAAACAAACAGAGGGGGTAAAACTACGTATCATGGCCCTGGTCAAAGAATAATTTATTTTTTAATAAATTTAAATAATAGAAAAAAAGATATTCGTAAATTTATAACAATTATTGAGGATTCATTGATTACTTTCTTATCAGAGTACAGAATCGAAGCAAAATCATTTAAGGATAGAGTTGGTATATGGGTTGTAAAATCAGACAAATTTGAATTTGAGAAAGAAAGAAAAATTGGAGCAATTGGTTTAAGATTATCAAAATGGATTACATATCATGGACTTAGTTTTAATATAAATCCAGACTTAAACTTCTACAAAGATATCCATCCTTGCGGTCTAAAAGATTATAGAAACACATCTCTAGAAGAAATTGGTATAAAAATTACTAAAGAAGAGTTTGATAAAAAATTTAAAGAGATTTTTTTTAAAAAATTGTCATATTTTTAGAAATAATTAATTTTAGAGTATTTTAATTTATTCACCTTAATAAAGTCTTCAAAATCTTTAGGTAATTTAGAAAAAAATTCATAGCTTTTATTATAAATAAAAAAGCTTATATTATGTGCGTTAAGCTTTAAATTTTCTTTTTTAAATTTAGATTGATTATTGTATTTCTTATCTCCAACAATTGGACAGGATAAATTCTTTGAAATAATTCTTAATTGATGTTTTTTTCCAGTAAGAGGCTTATATAAGATCAACGAAATATTTTCAGATTTATTTAATAATTTGTAATATGTTAAAGTTTTCTCAATTTTATTTAGTTTATTTTTTATATCTAATTCAATTTTAGATTCTTTTATTTTAGGAGAGCCTTCACAAATAGCTAAATAAGTTTTACTAATCAATCTCGTTTTAAATAAATCACCAAATATTTTAGCTGTTCGTTTATTTTTAGCAATTATTAATAAACCCGATGTGTCTTTATCTAATCTATGAACTAGTTTAAACTCTGGAGAAATTTTTTTTATAATATCATCAATCGAAATATTAATTTTACTGCCTGCTTGGGTTGCTATTGAAGACCATTTATTAATTATCAAAAAATTATTATCTTGGAAAATTATTGAACTTTTAAACTTACTTAATATTTTATCTGAAATATTAATCTTTCTTTCAAAAATTATTTTATTTTTATATTTTTCTCTATTAAAATTTAAAATTTTCAAAATGTCGTTTTTTTTTACTATATAATTTGATGAAGTTTTATTATTGTTAATTAATATATTTTTTTTTCTAATATTTTTTTCAATAAATCCTTGAGTTAATGAACTAAATAATGATTTTAGATATTTATCTAATCGAGTATCAATTTCTTTTCTTATAATTATAGTTTTAATCAATTTTTATTAATAATAATACCTATGTAAGCTGCAAAAATACATAGGATAAAAGATAAAATAACATAAAGTGTTGTTAATAAAATCTTATTAGATAAATATAAATCAACTACTTCTAAAGAAAATGATGAAAATGTTGTAAAAGAACCCAATAAACCAATTATTAAAAAATACTTGATGAAATTTTCAGATAAATTTTTATTATAACCAATAGAAATTAAATAACCTATAAAAAAAGAACCAATAACGTTAATGAATAAAGTAGTTAAGAAATTATGATAGAAATATAGTCTCGAAAGATTTCCAATTAAGTATCTTAATGACGCTCCCACTGCACCACCAGAAGCAACTAAAAATAGATGAAACAATTCTTTTAAGATTGTGGTTGTTGCTCTACTTCATCGTTGGGTTTTTTTTCAAGAACAGGTCCGCTATCCTTTCCCTTTGCGCTTTCATCCCTGTCAACCAGTTCAATAATAGCCATTGAAGCATTATCACCATATCTATTACCTAACTTTATTATACGAGTATATCCACCGCTTCTGTTTTTATATCTCTCTGAAAATATGTCAAAAATTTTTTTTGACATTACTTCATCGTTTAAAATTGATATAGATTTTCTTCTAGATACAAGATCGCCTTTCTTTCCCAAAGTTATAATTTTTTCAATAAATTTTTTTAATTCTTTGGCCTTTGGTAATGTTGTTTTAATCTGCTCATGCTTAATCAAAGCATTAGAAAGGTTCATTAACATTGCTTTTCTATGAGATGTTGTTCTATTAAGTTTTTTATTTTTAATACTATGTTTCATATTTATTTATTGAAAGGATCTTCGTATTTTCTTGCAAGCTCATCAATATTTTCTGGTGGCCAATCTGGTACAGACATACCAAGATTTAACTCCATTTGCTGAAGAACCTCTTTAATTTCATTTAAAGACTTTCTTCCAAAATTTGGAGTACGGAGCATTTCTGACTCAGACTTTTGAACAAGATCACCGATATAGATAATGTTATCATTTTTAAGACAATTTGCAGATCTTACTGAAAGTTCAAGTTCTTCAACTTTCTTTAATAAGTTTGAGTTAAATGAGAGCTGTTCAGCTTGTGATTGATCAGGTGATATCTCTGGCTCATCAAAATTAATAAATGGTTGAAGCTGATCTTGTAAAATTCTTGCCGCCAAGGCTATTGCATCATCTGGTGAAATAACTCCATTTGTTTCAACATCAAGTATAAGTTTATCATAATCAGTTACTTGACCCACTCTACTATTTTCTACTTTATATGTTGCTTTAATTACTGGGCTAAACATTGCATCAAGTTTGATTTCACCAATAATTTTTGACTCATCTTCAGCTACTTCTGCTGACACATATCCTTTACCAGTTTCGACATTTGCCTCTATTTCTATTTCCGCATTTGAGTCCAGTGTCATAATTAACTGATCAGGGTTCATAATTTCTGTTTCTGAATCTGTCTCAAAGTTACCTGCTCTTAACTCACCAGATCCAGTAGATTTTAAATACATTTTTTTTAATCCTGGAGAATGAACCTTAACAGCAACTGCTTTAAGATTTAGTAAAATATCTGTAAGATCTTCTTTAACACCTGGTATAGTTGAAAATTCATGAACAACTCCTTTGATTTTAATTGAAGTTATTGCTGCTCCTTGAAGTGATGATAGTAGAATTCTTCTTAAAGCATTTCCTAAAGTTAGACCAAAGCCTCTTTCTAAAGGTTCGGCAATTAAAACACCTTTTCTTCCATCTGTTTGCTCAACGTTAACATCCATTTTGCTTGGTTTGATCAACTCTGTCCAGTTTTTTTGTAACACCTTAGTACTCCTTTTTATTAAACTCTTCTTCTTTTTCTTGGCCTACAACCATTATGAGGAATCGGTGTAACATCTTTAATTGAAGTTATTACATATCCAATTGATTGAAGCGACCTTAAAGCAGACTCTCTTCCAGACCCTGGACCAGATACTTCTACTCTTAATGATTTTAAACCATATTCTTTGGCCTTATTTCCAACATCCTCTGCAGCAATTTGTGCAGCATATGGTGTAGATTTTCTAGAGCCCTTAAAACCTTTATGTCCAGATGAAGACCACGCAAGTGCATTGCCGCCTTCATCAGAAATCGTTATTATAGTGTTGTTAAAAGAAGAAAGAATATGAGCAACACCAGAAGATATTTTTTTCTTTATTTTGGATTTTTTTTTATCAACCATTCTAACCTTTTGTAACTTTCTTTTTACCGGCTATCGCAACAGCCTTTCCTTTTCTAGTTCTTGCATTAGTATGAGTTCTTTGACCTCTGACTGGTAATTTTTTTCTGTGCCTTAACCCTCTATAGCATCCAAGGTCATTTAGCCTTTTAATATTCATGCTAACTTCTCTTCTTAAATCACCTTCAACTGAATATTTATTGTCTATTAGGTCTCTTATCTTATTTAATTCTTCGTCATTAAGTTCGCTTACTCTTTTTGTAACATCAACTGATGCTGATATGCAAATGTCTGAAGCAATTTTTTTACCTATTCCAAATATGTATGTTAAAGCCACATCTACCTTTTTATTGGTAGGGATATTTACACCTGATATTCTTGCCATTAAGTAACCTAATTTAAATGAATGAGGGTGAATACATGATATATTGTATGTAAGTCAAGACTAGAAATCATTAAAAAGCCAGGTTTTTTAAGAATTTTTTACAATTTTTAAAATTTTACTAGTTATTTCAGAAATATCGTCATTACCGTTAATTTCTGTATAAATACTCCCATAAGATGTTTTGCATATATCTGAAACCAATTTTGTTGAATTAAGATATTCCTTATATCTAGTTTTTAAAACACTTATTTTATCATCATTTCTACCTTCTTCACTTGCTCTTTTTTTTATTCTTTCTTCCAAAATTTGATAGTCTAAATTGATTGTGAAGATATTATTAATTTTTAAATTATTAATATTAAAAAAATTATTGATAAATTCATATTGAGCAACAGTGCGTGGATAACCATCTAATATGAATCCCTTATTTGGATATTGCGATATATTTAGAGATACAATCTCATTTAGAATATTATCAGGAACAAGGTTCCCTGATTCTAGAATACTTCTTATTTGATTTCCTAATTTGTCTCCAGTATCAACTTTGTTTCTCAATATATCTCCTGTAGATAAATGTGGTATGTTAATAGTTTTTGAAAGAAGTTTTGCTTGTGTTCCTTTACCTGCACCTGGAGGTCCAAAAAAGATAATATTTTTCAACTATCTTCTTCCTTTAAGTTTTGTTTTTTTAAGTAGATTTTCGTATTGATGCTGAAAGAGGTGAGATTGAACCTGTGTAATGAAGTCAATCATAACTACTACTACAATGAGCAATGCTGTTCCACCTAGATAAAATGGAATTGAAGTCCTTGAAAGTAAAAATTCTGGTAATAATGCAACAAAAGTTAAATAAATTGTTCCTATAGTTGTCAGGCGTGTTAATACAAATTCTATATATTTTGCAGTATTCTCTCCAGGTCTTATTCCAGGAATAAATCCGCCATACTTTCTCAAATTTTCAGCCTGTTCATCTGGATTAAAAACGATACCAGTATAAAAAAAACCAAAAAATATTATCATTGTAGCAAATAATAAAAGATAGAGTGGTTGACCACGGCCAAGGTAACTAGAAATTAAAATAAAAATTTCACTCGAGGAACCGGCACCAAAACCCGACATAGTGTTTGGTAATAGTAAAATTGATGAAGCAAAAATAACAGGTATTACTCCAGCAGTATTTATTTTAAGTGGTAGGTGAGAGCTTTGTCCACCATATATTTTATTTCCCACTTGCCTCTTTGGATATTGAACAGGGAGTCTTCTTTGACCCTTTTCTACAAAAACAATAAATACAATTAATAATAGAATTAAAATTAATATTCCTAAAATAAAAGCAATACTTAATTCTCCAGTTCTTCCTAATTGTAGTGTACTAACAAAAGCACTTGGAAGATTAGCAATTATACCAGCAGTTATAATTAGTGATATTCCATTACCTACTCCTCTTGAGGTTATTTGTTCTCCTAACCACATTAGAAATATTGTTCCTCCTACAAGAGTTATAACTGTAGTCATTCTAAAAAAAACACCTGGTTCAAATACAATATTTCCATATGCTGTTTGCATAGACTCTAGTCCTATTGATACTCCATATCCTTGAAGTGCTGCAATAAAAACTGTAGCATATCTAGAATATTGAATAATTTTTCTTCTACCTTTAGATCCTTGTTCCTTTAACGCTTTAAGGTATGGAATGGCAGATTGCATTAGAGTCATAATAATTGATGATGAAATGTAAGGCATAACTCCAAGAGCAAAAATTCCCATTCTGCCTAAAGCTCCCCCTGAAAAGGTATCAAAAATTCCTAAAATACCTGATGATTGTTGTTCAAAAAATTGTTGAAGGGCGACTGGGTTTATACCTGGTATTGGCAAAAATGTGCCTAACCTGAATACAATTAAGGCACCAAGAGTGAAAAAAAGCCTTTGTCTTAATTCTTTTGCTTTTCCAAAAGCTCCAAGATTGAGATTATTAGAGAGTCTTTCTGCAGCAGTTGCCATTTCTTATTTCTTCAATAGATTTACTATACCGCCAGCTTTTTCTATTGCAGCTATTGCATTTTTAGAAGCAAAAGAAATTTCTAGATTTATAGATTTTTCTATATTACCTTTATTTAATAGTTTTAAACTACCTTTTGTTTTACTTAATATTTTTTTTTCGAATATAATTTTTTCTGAAAGTGTTTTAGGGTCAAGTTTATATTTAGTAATAATATCATTTAATCTTGATAAACTTATAGATTGAATTTTTTTTCTAAAATTATTTTTAAAACCTCTTTTAGGCAATCTTCTATACAATGGCATTTGCCCACCTTCAAATCCGTTGATTGAAACACCTGATCTAGATTTTTGACCTTTAACTCCTCTTCCTGATGTTTTACCTAAACCTGAACCAGATCCTCTACCGAGTCTTTTCCGATTTTTTTTTGAAAATTTTGATGGTTTTATCTCGTTTATCTTCATAAAGCTTTACTCTTTGGTTGCGATAATTTCATTTATCTTTTTTGATCTTTTACTAGCAATAGATTTCGGAGACTCTGACATTTTAAAAGCATTGAATGTAGCCTTAAGCATGTTGTGTGGGTTCGATGTCCCAGTAGATTTGGCGACAACATCTTTAATACCAAGTGATTCAAACAAAGCGCGCATCGGACCGCCTGCAATAATACCTGTACCAGGTGCAGCAGAACGTAATATAACTTTTCCAGCACCAAACCTTCCAACTATGTCATGATGAATTGTTCTATTTTCTTTTAAATGAACTCTTATCATTTTATTTTTTGCATTTTCAGTAGCTTTTCTTACCGCTTCGGGAACTTCTTTTGCTTTACCAGTTCCTACGCCAACTCTTCCTTTATTATCACCTACTATCATTATGGCTGCAAAACCAAATCTTCTTCCACCTTTAACAACTTTAGCAACTCTATTTATTGTAACTAAATGTTCAACTAAATCGTTTTTATCATTCTCAAACATATTAATACCTAAAAGTTTAACCCTTCTGACCTTGCTGCTTCTGCAAGTATCTTAATTAGACCGTGATATTTATAGTTTCCTCTATCAAAAAAAACATCTTTTACACCTTTTAGTATGCTTTTTTTTGCTATTTCTTTTCCAACTAATTCTGCAATATCTTTTTTGTTTAACTCTTTATCTCTGATAGTGCTTTCTAATGAGGATGAGCTAGCAATTGTTAAGCCATCTTTATCATTTATGATTTGAGCATATATGTGACAATTAGATTTATAAACACTTAACCTATTCCTTTTTGACACTTTTTTAAGTTTATATCTAATTCTTTCAGATCTATTTTTCATAGCTATTTCTTCTTACCTTCTTTTCTAAATATAAATTCATTATCATATTTAATACCCTTGCCCTTAAATGGTTCAGGCTTTCTAAATGATCTTATTTTTGCAGCTGCTGCACCTAGCTTTTCTTTATCAAAACTAAATAATTTAATTATATTTTGTTTTGGGCATTCAATTTTAACTTCTTCAGGAATATCAAAGTTAATATCATGGCTATATCCAAGTTGAAGTTTTAATATTTTACCAGATATTGATGCTCTGTAACCTGTACCGTTTAATTCAAGTATTTTTTCAAAACCCTTACTAACACCCTGAATAATATTAAATATAAGTGATCTTGTTGTACCCCAATTTGGATTTTTTTTATATTCTTCACTTTTTGGGACAACCGATACGCTATCATTGTCAATTTTAATATTGTAATTAGAATTTATATTCATCTTCATTTCACCTAATTTACCTTTTGCGGTAAAAATACCATCTTTGAAATCACATTTAATTTCGCTGGTAATTTTTATACTATTTTTAGCTATTCTTGACATAAGTTAAAAAATCTCACACAAAATTTCACCACCGACATTATTTTGTCTCGCTTTTTGATCAGACATAACACCTTTGGGAGTTGAAAGAATAGAAATTCCAAGTCCTCCATAAGGTTTTTTTAAATCTGAAATCTTTGAATATACTCTAATTCCAGGTTTTGAAACTCTCTTAATTTTTTTTATAACTGGATCTCCATTAAAATACTTTAGTTCTATTGTTATATTTTTGATACCAGATGCATTTTCTGTGTCTTGATAATTACGAATGTAACCTTCCTCCTTTAGAACAGAAAGAACATTCATGTTTAATTTAGATTTATAACAAGAAGTAGATGATTTTCTTGCTTGATGAGCATTTTTAATTCTAGCGAGCATATCAGATAAAGCATCATTAAAAGACATATTTAATCCTCCTACCAACTTGACTTCACAACGCCCGGTAAATCACCTGACATTGAGAGTTCCCTAATTTTGATTCTAGAAAGACCAAACTTCCTATAAACACCCCTGGATCTACCAGTTAATTCACATCGGTTTCTATGCCTAATTGAAGAACTATTTTTTGGTAGATCGTTTAGTTTATTCTGGAATTTAATTCGATCCTCTAAAGATAACTTTTTATCCATAATCTTCTTTTTAAGAGTTTTTCTTTTATTCATATATTTAGATATTAATTTTGATCTTGATATATTTTTTTGTATTGAACTTTGTTTAGCCATTTTTCTCCCTTAATCCGATTTTTGTTTAAATGGTAAATTAAAACTCTTTAAAAGTTCTAATGAATCATTATTATTATTTGCAGACGTACATATAGTTACATCTAATCCTCTAACTTTATCTATTTTATCAAAGTTGATTTCTGGAAATATTATGTGCTCTTTTATACCCAGAGTATAATTTCCATTTCCATCAAAGCTATTTGGATTTAAGCCTCTAAAGTCTCTAATTCTTGGAATAGCTATATTAATTAATCTATCTAAAAACTCATACATAATTTTATTTCTCAACGTTACCATTACTCCAAGAGGCATTCCTGCTCTTATTTTGAAACCTGAAATAGCTTTTTTAGCTTTTGTTTTAACTGCTTTCTGTCCAGCAATGAGAGTGAGATCCTCTAGTGCTTTATCGATGACTTTTGAGTCATCTTTTCCTTCGCCAATACCCATATTTAAAACAACTTTAATAATCTTTGGAACTTCATAAATATTATTTTTTTTAAGTTTACTCATGAGATCTGCAGAAATTTCTTTATTATATTTTACTAAAAGTCTACCCATTAGATTTCCTCACCAGATTTTCTATTTATCCTAATTTTTTTTTCATTTGATACCTTAAAACCAATTTTTACACCTTTGTTTAATTTAGAATCAAAGAATGCTAAATTCGATATATGGATAGGCATGTCTTTCTCATTAATACCACCTTGTTGATTATTATCAGGTTTTTGATGTTTCTTAACTTTATTAACATCAGCAACAATTGCCTTAAAAATTTTCGGTAAAACTTTAACTATTTTACCTTTTTTACCTTTATCTTTACCTGCTAGAACAATTACCTCATCCCCTTTTTTAAGTTTAATTTTGTTTGTCATTATATAACCTCTGGTGCTAAACTGATAATTTTCATAAATTTTTTACTTCTTAATTCTCTTGTAACTGGACCAAATATACGTGTAGCAACAGGCTCCTCTTGCTTATCTAATAATACAGCTGCATTTTTATCAAATCTTATTGAAGTTCCATCTGATCTTTTAAAGTCTTTGGAAGTTCTTACTATTACAGCTTTAAATACTTCTCCTTTTTTTACTTTTGCTCTTGGAATAGCATCTTTAATAGAAACAACTATAATATCTCCTATAGAGGCAAATCTTCTCTTTGAACCGCCTAACACCTTTATGCATTGAATTCTTCTAGCACCTGAATTATCAGCGACGAATAGGTTTGACTGCATCTGTATCATTTGTTTAACCCTTCATTAATTACAATCCAATTTTTTAGTTTTGAAATGGGTTTGGTTTCTATTATTGATACATTATCACCTTTCTTATATTTATTTTCTGGATCATGAGCATGATACTTTTTTGACCTGCTTATAATTTTTTTGTATAGCTTATGCTTAACTCTTCGAATGACTTGTACAACAATAGTTTTATTTGAATTAGAAGATACAACTTTTCCTGATAAAACTCTTTTAGGCATTTTTTTCTCCGATGTTATTTGCAAATTTTGTCTTAAGTTGAGCAATATTTTTTTTTATTTTTTTAATTTGATGAGTTTTTTCTAATTGACCTGAATATTTTTGAAATTTTAAATTCATTAATTGTTTACTCAAATCAACAATTTCAGATTTAATTTTATTTTGATCTAGATCAGATTTATTCTTCTTAATCATATATTTCTTTCTACAAATTTACATTTAATTGGAAGCTTTGCAGCTGCTAATGTCATTGCTTTTCTAGCATCATTTTTATCTACCCCATCAAC
>MDTG01213860.1_pt1 | contig 10655 bp, 13 predicted proteins | sample 811421 | NCBI WGS metagenome assembly MDTG01 (sample SAMN05326645, study PRJNA326480) | marine metagenome | isolation source: seawater | place: Pacific Ocean: South East | collected 2011
CGTCGTGTTGATCAGCTGCGGCGTCGTGTGTTGGCGTCCTCAGGCTACTAGTAGTCGATACCAGGTGAATGAAGGCCGGCCGTTACGCCGCTCGTACTTTTGATCTGCTTTGTGTAGGCTAGCTGCGTCTGTACGAGTACTCTGTGGTTTCATAGTCACCCCCCACTGTGTCCGAGTCTAATCCTGTACCTACTGCGGTATCCAAGCTTGGTTATACACATCAGCCATATATTTGAAAAAAATGTCGCTCGATACGAACACGTTTTGGAACCGTCTGTCAATATTTCATCGTTCCTTTAAGTCTGATGAAAACTGGCGCCATGTTGATGCGATTTCGGTTGTTCTTGAGAAGCCAGAGGAGGCCAACTTCAACAAGTTTGTTTCTTTGCATAGCCAAGCATATTTTAGACGTATAGGTCCTCGGCATTTTTCCTTCATCTCTTTGGCCGCGAGCTATATGGTTCGCTACTTGTGCTCTGTGAAGGGGCGATCCATGTGGCGGCATCTCCCGCAACTTGTACGTTCCTGGAAACGCTTCAAAATACTCAACAAAACGTCCACAAGAAAGACGTAGCGTTCGTTATTCACAGCTTATTGTCACTTCTGTGTTTCTAACCACTTTCCCTTCTCACTTTGTCTAGCATAGGTCACAAAGCAACGATGCTATTTACCACCATCTTGTTGACATCATAAAGCAGAGTGGTAATGGAACTAGACTTGGTTGCCTTCAAAAGATGCGATCTCGTGGTAATATTTCAAATACGTGGGAAGCAGCGGTACGATCTGAATGCACCCGTGTCTAGGAACTCAGCTATGTACGTTTGAAATTTCGAAATTTGACCATGTCATTTCAGGCAAATTTGGAAATGATTGAGATTGCCCCGGCCCTTGGATTGTCAATGAGCACAAAGGACAAATCTGCTTTGTCAAGTGTGCGCAGGGCCGCCGCAGTAACACTCAAAGTGCTTAAGCATGGCATTGTTAAACTGATTGAGGATGCATTTAATGAAGCAAAATCTGTCTCACATGATGAGCTTGCAGCAAAAGCCGAAGTGCTATGCGAAAAACCTTCAACATTAAACTTCAACATACCACCTGGCGATCTTGAGTCCTGCTACTTCCCAATAATCCAAGTGCTGTTCCCTTGTCCCACCCGTACAGATCAACCTGTCACATAAACATTAATCTAGAGCGGTGGTGAATATGATCTTAGAGCAAGTGCAGCTACAAACAACAAACTGCTTTCGGATGACGTTATCATTTATTCACTTGGCGCTCGTTACAAATTTTACTGCTCCAATATGGCAAGGACACTTTTTGTTGATCCAGTATGTGTGATGATAAGCGAACATGTTGTACCGACGCATTGTGGCAGGTGCCAAAAGTTGAAAAGGACTACGGCATTCTACTTGAACTGCGCCGTCATTGTCTCGGCTTAATGGTCGCTGGACGTCGAATTGGTGATGTTGCTGGAGCTGCATCCACGTTTTTATCTGAGAAACACCCAGATTTGCTTGGGTGCCTGCCAAAAGTGCGCTGTTTGTGTGTTCCATTTTTAATCACTTTCATTTTTATAGAGTCTTGGTTTCGGCCTGGGCCTTGACTTCCGCGAGATGGCCTTGGTGTTGAACTCAAAGAACCCAAACCACTTTGTTGAAGATACAGTGTATAGTCTATCAGTGGGTTTTCAGAACATCCCGTTAAGCTCAAAAGACAAGATACACTCGCGCGGCTCTATTCGCAAGCTATCAAAATATTCAATCTTAGTTGCAGATACAGTCGTCATCAAAGCTTTGTCCAGTGTACTTATGAACTTATGAGTAGACATATGTCCACAACTCAGTCACACAGGGTGACGGTGAGCCGCCTGAGATTCTTACCAAGAGTTCAGTGGAATGGCGCGATGTGTCCTATTTCATCAACGAAAGCAATAACGGTACGAACAGAGATGAAAACGCAGAGCCTAGTTCAGATCTGTAGGCAACGTCACGGCTTCCCCTGACCTGGTTTGAAAAAGCGTTCTTTTAACCCCAAACCGAAAAAAATTGTTCAGGTATACCACAGTAGTGCCAATACGAGTAGTCGTCTGCGGGCACGCACACAGATAATGCATGATAATACCAAGGAAGTCAGCAGAAAGGAAAGACAGGCTGAACTTATGCGCCAAAGAATATTATCCAAGCAAGAAATGGGCTCGCATCTTTCGAGCCACTTGAGTACTGCGCCAATAGAAGCAGAATACAAGATTGAAGCATATTGGCCTGCTATCGGTGTCGACCACTTGCTCACATTTTTTTGCTAATCCTGTTCCTCTAATTGCAGCTCGACTGAGGAGTATCCTAAGGACATGTCGCTAGATGAAATCTACATTGACATTGAAGGACAGTCCGTATTTGCCCCTATTAATGGTATTCCAATTCCATTCCACATCAGTACGATAAAAAATGTAGTTCAGCCGGACCCAGACCGCGCATCGACGTGGTAGCGGAGTAAAGGTCTTACGATAATGAATGATATATCGGCTTAGGTACCTGCGGTTGAACTTTTTTTCACCTGGGCAGTCAGGGAAGGACATGGCACCAGGAACTGCCCAGATGATGGGGAAATATGGAAAATCGTCAATATTTGTGAAGGAAATGCTTTATTGTAGCCATGAATCACGAAAACTGGCAGCCGCTCACCGCATGATCCAGGAGCTGCGCAAGCGATTTCGCCAGCATGCTTTGAAGGCAGCGGAAGAGGCCAATCTTGTTGCACAGGAAAAACTGGTTTCCCCTGTGCCCATATCCTCGAACACAGAAGTTCGCCACTAGTAACGCAGGTTAAGATGCGGGATCAGCGCATTCCACGAATGGCTGACCTCACAATGAGACCCTTTGTTAGTGGTAAAAAGACCATGGGGACCCTCGAAGCTCATACAAACGGCCTTCGTTTCATCTCAAAGAAACATGAAACCATAGATGTCATGTATCGAAACATAAAACACTGTCTCTTCCAGGTGCTTTGGCACAAAGTACTTACCGTATATGATCACTCCATGTAGCCTTGCGAGAATGAAGTCATGGTACTAATCCACTTTCATCTTAAGCACCCTGTTATGATTGGAAGAAAGAAATCCAGTGATATTCAATTTTTTACAGAGGTGAGCATTAAAAATCATTTCGTTTCTCTCCCCTTTCCGCGTTCAGGTCGTTGATGCTTCTGTTGCACTTGAGAATGCCCATCGGTCCATGTACGACCCTGATGAAATTGATGAAGAGCAGCGTGAACGACATCTCCGCAAGAAGCTCAATGAGATGTGCTTCCTTGGTGTCCCATGCTACCAGCTCGTTTAGTTTACATTTTTGATTCTGGTCTATATGTAGATTCAAAGAATTCTGCAAGAAGGTGGAACGTGTTGCAAAATATTATGATTACGATCTTGAGTGGATCCCCGGCGTGGACATAGTAGAATGTTCCCATCAGAAGTCTATGTGCCTGCAGGTTTGACATTCCCTACCGCGATCTTGGGTTTCATGGGGTACCCCACAGAGAGATGGTCCTCATCCAACCAACAGTGCACTGTCTGGTTAATCTTACTGAGACGCCCTTCTTCATCATCGACTTGAAATCTGTTTTGAGCACTGCAGCGCACCATTATTTCTACTCCTTGGTACTTGCGCGTTGTCTTAGCAGCAACATAGGTCGAGCATGTTCACTTCGAGCGGTGCACACTTCGAGCGACAAACTTTGATATGGTAATCATACAAAAGAATTTAGAGCTTTTACCAGTTCTGGTCAACGCCATACCAATGGAAGAGTTCGATGCCATTCAAGAATGGCTTACTGATTGTTCGTTGACATACACAGCCTGATACAGTGCATTAGATTTCAAACAAAGAGATATTTCCTCGACTCCTACGATAGGCAGGACAAGCAAGTATGGCCTGGAAAAGCTTAATGAACCTTATTCGAAATGACAATCGATTCTACGAAGATTCTGATGAAAACGGAGAACCAAAACCAGCTGGCTGGCAGTTTTTACAGGCTGATGAGGGAGGAATTGAGGATGGAGAAAGCGACGACGGGGATGAAGATTACAATGCCAATGAGGACGAGGAAGAGGAGGAGGAGGAGGAGGAGGAGGACGATGAGGAAGAAGAAGAGGACCAGAACAGTGATGAAGAAATGCATGGTGATGATGGCGCGGTGAGTTAATTCGCTGCTGCATTTTTTTATCTATTGTCAAATAGGATGATGAAGCCATTGATTGGTATTAGTCGAGACTTTGTGTGTTGGGTGGTTGCCCACAAATTCTTCTGTAGGGACTCAATGGAAGCGCTTGCAGCGAAAAAGGAGATTGCAAATCATGGTGGTAATTTGTGAGCAGTCTGGAGATAACATGCTTGCTTCAGGAGACCCATGATACTGGCCGTCTAAGAAAGGTGCTGAAGGTTCACATTAAGTCTCTCTTTCCGAGCATTTGGTTCCAAGAGCCTCCTGATCAAGTGAGCGCCCGTGTGAATGTCGTCGAACGCAACCTCTCCTGGCAGGGCTGGCGTTAATTTTTAGTGCTTCTCCAACCGTGACTTGACAGATACGTCCGTGGCACCTATCACACAAGGACTTCCCAGGCGTAGCCGCCGTGGCTGCCAGTGTCCGAGTCCATCAACTTGAACGTGAGGGTAAGTTGACCCTGACTCGAATTGAGCGAGGATGATCAATAATAATTGTAGCCTTCTTTACATCATTTTGAGCATAACGAGATCCACAAAAAAAGCCACGCTCACAGGTAGAGCTCACAGGTCCCCGTAGAAGGTCCCCGTCTAAGGTCTCCCCGCTTGAGATAGACGTAAGAAAGGCCAGTCGAAAAGCCGGTCACGGTCGCCCGGCAGGCCGGTGAAAAGAAATTCCCTTCCAATAACCTCCAAATGTTCGTAAATTCCAATAGGTACGATACGATAGAGGTTGCCATGCCAACCTCCACGGGCAGTGGGGGACGATAGGATAAAACTAGGGCGTGATTGCGGGTCCTTGCACCGTCGTTCGGGAAAATGCCGCAAAAAGAGGGGGGGGGGTCATGCGCTTTGTTATTTGCGATCCGTTGTTTTACTGGCCGCGATGTGCGTACAGCCGCAGCGAGCCTGAGCGATGGCATCCCTTTAAGCGCACCGAATTCCAGGACGAGGCAAGGAGCCTGCCATAAAAGTAACCCTAATGCTACTGTACTAGCCTCTAGCCCCTGCCTCAGGTTTGCGACTGTGCTGCCAGTCACGCCGGCGGTGCCCGTGCCCGCCGGGCCCCGGCCGGCGGGTTTGTGGTCCCCAAATAATAATTTGAACCACCCCCCTCCATGCTTGGTGACAGGCCGCTTAGGTCCCCTGCCCTTTGTCATTCCGCAAGGCCCTAGACGGAACTAGGGTAAGCTGGATTGATGTCGGGAACTACGCCCTAATTATACCAGCAAGTACCGTGCGGTATTTATAGTATGCGCTTGCAACATGGGCAATGAGTCTTCGAGCTATCCGCGGACCCGTGAATCCGTTGTAAACGTTGGGCCTACATCAAGATCGAATCCGCATCCTAGTACGAGCGTGCCACCAGGTAAATTCCCAATCTGCAGACTTGCATCGGACGTTTTTTCATGTCGCACGCAGGTGCTTACTCTGTCCCAGGATCGCAGCGGCGGCAGGCTCAGTAATGACCTTAAATTGGAGCTAGTTAGCCAACGATGAATGTGACGTAGGTTTTATGTAACAGTTCCAGCTGGAATAAGACCGGGCCAAGAATTCCCGGCAAGTTTTCGGGCTGGACATTCGCTTAGTGCTTTTGACGTTAGGTAATTGCTAATGGCCAGCAACTTATGGTCCGCTGCCCCCCGGGCATCAGACCCGGTGAACGCATTGTTGTGTCTGCTCCACGACCTTCCCAAGGCACGCAAGCTTATATGGCAACTGTAAGGGCAACAATGTAGCTTAAAATTTACAGAAAACATACTCGCAGGTACCGCATGGTATCCGCAGTGGCGAACAATTCCCTGTGCTTGTAAATAATCAGCAGCTTATGGTAACATGCCCCCCTGGTAAATACAAAATACACAAAATGAGTAATACTCACGTGTCAAATCAAGGCGTTCGCCCTGGCATGCAGGTAGGCTATCGCGTAAGTAGTAGAAGTCGACTCGCCTTTGGCAGGTTCGCATCATGGTTCCAACCTCACGGCGAGGTGCCTAAAACCCTTGCTAGTACCATACCTATAAGATCGCTGTCTGACTACAGGCAATAATAGCCAAGTGTCCTCTACCCATGATAGTGCAAACATTACAAACGGCGTTTCACCTGATGATACTACGCGGAGCCCTTTTGGAAATCAAATGTTTGAGGTTAATGTACCCCAGGTAGACCAACCTGTGTTTGTTGCTTTTATTTCGCCCCGTCCCATTTTGAATACCAGGGTGTGCGATCGGGTCAAGCATTTGCTTTAATTGCCAATGGCCAGCGCGTGATGGTCACGTGCCCAGCAAATGCACGACCGGGACAAAAAATTAGATTCCAATTGCCAATTAAGCTAAGTTCGGATGAAATTCAGTCCATTAAGCTCAATTATCAGAAGGATGGCTGGGTCCGCTGTCTCTCCACGGACCTCACATTCCGTTGGGTTCGTGGTGAAGGGGAATCAACCAGCGACCACGCTATTGAATGGGCTTTCGAAAAGACTGCATTTGTGAGAGAACTGCGTGTCTCGGCTTCTGAGTCCTCCTCTTCTCCAACCAGTTACTTACTGCAATTGGTGCCGGCCGAAAGTGCCTCCTTATCCACGGTTGTTCCTGCTATTAACAACGGCACCTCATTGGCCCAGGAACTCTCACGATATGCTGCCATGCCATTCCAACACAAAGAAGCCTGGTTCCGGCAGCAAATCGCTAAACTTCAAATTCCATGGGAAGATGGACACATCAAGATCAATGTTCGTCGTGAAAATTTGTTGGAAGACTCGATGGAAGCAACAGAATCGATAACACAAGCTGACATGCGGAAAATATTTCGTTTCGAGTTCATTGGCGAGCCTGGCATGTTCCAGTGTTTAAGCACAGCATAAGAGCAGGCTGGTTCATGACACTTCTGTGATACAGGAGTTGATGCGGGTGGAGTCGCCAGAGAATGGTTTCAGTAAGATCAATTCACTGTTTCATTCTGTGTTAACTTGTCTTGCAGGCTAGTCTCGGATTTGCTCTTCAACCCCGACTTTGCACTGTGGTCTTATAGCTCAATTAATCAAATGTGCATGCAAATCAATCCTTCTTCGGGTATTGCAAACGATGAACACCTTCGCTACTTCCACTTTACTGGAAGAATCCTTGGCAAAGCTCTCTTTGACCGGCAAATAGTGTCTGGTCATCTGGTCCGCCCCTTGTAAGACTAAGAACGCAATGGCGACTTTCAACTCCCTGTTGTTCAGGTACAAGCATATACTGGGATGGCCTCTGACAGTTGCAGATTTGGAGCAGTTAGATGCTGACACATATGCAAACCTGTGCAAACTCAAGGATCTTGCTGATGTCGAGGTAATTTGAATGGCTACCATTATTCATCTCAACGGCATTGAATCAAGGTCTGCTGCCTTGACTTCACCGTGACTGAAGATCATTGGGGAACTGCACAAACAAATGAGTTGAAGCCGGATGGCACGAATTGCACCGTGACAAATACCAATGTTGATGAATACATCCAGCTTCAAATGCAGTATCGTCTGTTAGACCGGGTAAAGGAACAGGTGAAGGCACTGCTTACTGGCTTCTATGATGTCATCCCTGAGGTATCCTTGCATCTGATAAATATTATCCCTATGAAATAAGAGTAGGCCTTGCTTTCAGTTTTCGATTTTCAAGAGTTGGAGCTTTTATTGTGTGGCCTTCCAGAAATCGACATACAGGACTGGAGACATAACACGGAGCATCAGCCTGTGAACGCATTTTTGTAAAGACCACATGTAATTGCCAATAGGTATACTGGCGAATTTGAGCGCAAGGGTGCTTCTCATAAGGTGGTGAAATGGTTTTGGGAGGTATCATTCAGATTCAAAGAAATTACTATAAAGTCAGGCCACCAGGTTGTTGATGATGACTTTGACGAAGAACGCAAGGCCCGGTTGCTGCAGTTTGTGACTGGCACTTCAGGGGTCTAAACGACAGTGCTGGCGCAATAACGCGTACATTCATTCATATTTTCACTCACAATGCCAGGTGCCAGCTCAGGGCTTTCGTGCACTTCAAGGAAATGACAACAATATCCGCAAGTTCACAATCAATTCAATCCCAGAAACGGTTTCGGTCTTTCCAAAGGCACATACCTGTTTCAACCGTATAGACCTGCCTCTTTACGAATCCAAGAAGAAGCTAAAGAAGTTCCTGGCTATGGCTATTCAAATGGAAGCTACTGGCTTTGACATAGATTAGAAGGCCAAACAGCAGAAAGGCAACCTTTGGATCTTTGGATCAACGACTGGCTACAGTGTGCGTCTTCAGGCACCGGACTGGATATGGCCTGAATCGTACTCGGCCCCATCAGTGGTGTCAAACTCGTTGCGGCGGCGATGCACCCCACTATAGTTTCCACCCTGTGTCACTTTCAAACATGGGAGTCCCTCCATCGCAAACGCACTACGGAAGACCGCTAAGCTGCGTGATGTGGAGTTCTGCCTCCCGGTTCCATCCCCAACCCTAAACATACTATATTATTAAGACACACTACGCTGCATCGCAAGTCGTCCTGCCAGTGATGCACCGCTGTGTTTAAGTTTGCCAGTGGACCAGGTGCTTCTATAACAGCGATTTGGAGACCGCTGAGACGCTGCCTTGCGCCGCACGCGCTGTCAGCGCGGCGTGGGCGACTGCCCAGGACCCTTCACGCGGTGCTGTGATCGCCGCGGCTCCCCGCGCTGCTCAGGCTGCCGCACTTATTATTATCCACTAGTTTAGTACTAAGCGAGCTGACCTGAGTATTATAATAAAAGACATTTAAAGAAAATGACTTTAAAAAGAACCCCGAAGGCACAATCTACTGGGAGCCTGCTCATTGCTTGGTCAGGATGTCCAACTTTAGCTTCGAGATAGCGATGAGGAGCAGATGGCATCATGATCCCACCTGTAATTTCGTTTTGGAGTGAGCACGGGCACGGACATTTTAGGTATCCCAGCAGTCCGCCTCGTCCATTCTCTGGCCCATGTTTCGTAGAGTCAACAGGCGAGCGCCACCTTGGGCGGAATAGGTCGACTGGGCGCTCTCACTGACGATCTCATTGCGGCTCCTTTCTTCAGAGACCCATGCCACTTCATGGCACGCGCGGGGCTTCTAAATTGCTGAGCACTGTTCCTCGACGAGCCCTGTCCCGGGCCGCCATCCAACTCTAGACAGTTGCGTGTCGCTAGCGGCACGTTTTTGTAAAACGACGCATACGCGAAGGACAAGGAATTCAGACGCGCCACTCGCACCCCGCATTCCCAGGCTTCTTACTTGATTGGTCGATCAAAGTTCCCACCAACCAGACCCCTGGCTGTAGAGCAACGAAGTTGATCACCACTTGTCACCCAACCAGCGCCAAATATGACCAAGTTCCAACCAGCGCCAAATATGACCAAGTTGAGGAATGCCCAGAGATTTGATGTCACTTGAGGTATGTCTACTAAAAGTACGACGGCAAAGAAGCAAGAAACTCCAAGCTTTAGTTGACGAGTTTGAATAACTGGACATGGATCACATCAAACACCAAAACTCGGGTCACATCAACAGAGTCCTGTGCAAGCCGAAAAGAATTCAAACTCCACCACCTGCTGGCCTCATGACGTACACTTTGAGTATGCGGATTTATCTGTGAGTGCGCAGGCGTAGTTCATCGTGCTACCAGGCTACCATGTGACCCTGCTCTGTATGGTGTCGCTGTCATCGGGCATAGTTATCGTTGTACCGGAGTGCTGTCTAACAGTGAGTAACGGAAGCCTAAACTGTTGATCCAAGTCATGACCATGGACCAAAAGTTAAAGGCAAGGCTGCTCGGCACAGTCAACTCCGCGTTCCCTCAGAGTTCAATTGAATGTGATGAGTTCTAAATCGAACACAAGAGGCGAATTCCTAGGGATCAACCCAGGGAAACCCCTCTCACCTATGGTCTAAATATATGTAAGGAGATCAAAAAGAAGCGTACCGTAAGCCATGTCGGGGGGTATCATAATTTTGGCCCGCTCGCCAATACTGAGTTGCAGGACACCTGCGTCAAGTCCTGGGATAACCTGTTCGCCACCAAGTTTGAACTTAAACGGCTTTCCGCGATCTCTTGACGAATCGAACATATCGCCGTTCGCGAGCTGTGCGCAAACAAGATATGAATAATGATCCAACAGTTTCGTCGTTGTTCACGCGCCGATACCCACGTAGCCACTATAATGGACGGTTACCGTGTGACCCTTGCGTGGATAGTTGACTCCGTCACCCGCCTGGTAAGGATGACATGTAAGATAATATCTGAAGAATGCACGCACCGCGAAAATTTCGACCCGCATCATGACAATACGGGCTCGTTACGGATACCTACGGTATCCCAAATGTCTAATGCCTATTCAGCGATATTAGCTTTGGTATGTGCTTGAGTCTAATGAGCTGGGTGCAGCAAGTGCACAATGC
>MDTG01384817.1_pt1 | contig 10655 bp, 12 predicted proteins | sample 811421 | NCBI WGS metagenome assembly MDTG01 (sample SAMN05326645, study PRJNA326480) | marine metagenome | isolation source: seawater | place: Pacific Ocean: South East | collected 2011
ATGCGCCGGACAGGCGTACTGGCAATCGACGACCTTGTGGAAATATTCCGGGTCTCGGATATCAGTTGGTTTCACTTCGTTCACTTCGCACGATCACTGATCGCGCCCCCCAAGTGATGAAAGTTTTGTTTGTTTTTTTATCTTTTCTTAGTGTGCCACCGATTTATGGCGATCGGTAGTTCTTTGGCGTGAATATGCCCACGTTCATTGACCTTGATGCCACGGCTGACGCGAGCGCGATAGCCATAGGCATCGTATGCGTGAATGCGTGGCATGAGGGCCTCAGTATCGGGCCGTGTAGCAGACCGCGCGCTACCGTCTGTTCATTGAAAGACGGCCGCGCGGGATGTTTAGTTGCTAGGGGCGATACCAGATAGGGGAAGAATAGGCGCGGTCTTGAACCGTGCGGGGCGCCTCGGCGAACTCGGCGCCGAATGCCTTCCGGTCGTATTCACTCCAGCGCGGCCGCGGGATCTCGATCGCACGTGCGTAGTAGAAGGCCGCTTGATCGGCATCAAAGTTGGGGTCAGTCCAGTGAGCGCTCAGTTGCACCGCGCCGATCGTATTGCTGAACGATACTTTCTCCAGGTCAACTGTGCTGCCTACAGGCTCAGGCAGTCCCGTCTCAGGATCTATGCCGCGTCCGTCTGACAGCGCAACGTAGTAGATCTGCTCATGTGTCGCGCCGTCACTGTCGATCCAGCCTTTAATGATCTGCACCTGGTCGAGATTCGCCGCGTCGGGGTCCTTCATTGCTTGGACCATGAAGGTGGGCGCGCCAGAACCCTGAAACAGTTCACCGCCCATTGGTACACCATCACGATATCCGATGGTCTCAAAGTAGGGGCTGTTGATGCTCTCTGGCGCGTAGTTCCAGCCACCGAAGAACCGTAGGACGATCCGTGACCCTGTTGTAGCATAGACCTCGCGCCGCTTCATACTAGCGAACAGGTCTTCTCGTGTATTCTGTGGCGCCCAGACCGCGGCAAGCCCGGATGCGCCGAGCTCCCAGTCAGCGTTGAGGCCGGCCATGCGTGAGGCACCTGTGCGGACACCGGGCTCGGAGTTTGCGAACTTGCCAAAGAAGTTATCTTCCTCAGCGGTGGCGAGCGAGGTGTGGTCGTCGGTACTGCCGATCATGCCAAAGGCATAGGGATTGGCGCCCGCCCCTCTCTCGAGCGCTAGTCCCCGTTGGAGCGCTGATCGGGCATAGGAGCCCGGGAACATGTCCGGCGTGGTTTTTGCCGTGTTTGAAATATTGAACTCATCCCAGCGCTCGAAGTCCGCGAAGGGGTCGTCAGGAGAGAGTGAGGGGTGCGTCTCGCTGTCCCCCTTGATCTGAGTGACCTCTGCAATGGGCTCCCAACGCATGCGCGCCTCGGCATAGTCGCTGTCGATGGCGTCACCGTTATAGTCCACGGTGTCCCACATCAACCCGTTGCTGAGGTTGCCATTGTGTGGAATTGCGAGTGCTTCGCCTCCGGTAATTTGTTCATATTCGGTGAGCGCGGCCCAGAGATCTTCTGGATTGCTGGAGGATTGAGCAGAGTAGGGTAGCCATCCGGTGGTAACCTCGGCGCTATCTTTAAGAATCACGCATCGGTGCAGGTTGTTGCCGCCACGCATCGCCGTCCATTCATACCCTGTGAAGGCTGTAAATATGCCCGGCGAGTTGAACTCATCGGCGGTACGCGCCACGTCGGTCCAAATGGCACTCTTCAGCTCTGCTGGATAAGCATCACGCTCAGCGTCGGGGTCGTTAATGCTGTTGACGAAGGCGGCAATGGGGTTACGCGCCGCGAGGCGTGTTGGGTCCGGTTCGTTGGGATCCGGCTTGGTGTCGTAACGCGACAGCCAGGCCCGGCCAAGAGCCGAGCTCATCAGTCGTGGGTCTTCGATCGTGAACATACGATAGATCCCCATGAATTCTGCGTGGTCTGTCACTGACAGAAAATCGAGGGGGCGTTTCAGTTGAGCGGGCAGACCGTTTGACGCGACGATCTTTTCACCTCGTGCGAACCGGTAGGCGTCGGCGCTGGTTAGTAACAGGTTACCCATGGAGTGTGCATCGGCCGAGGTATTGGAGTGCAGATGCAGATCGCCGAAGAAGACGCGTTTAGGGTAATCAGTGTCGACGCCCGTTGAGTAGGGCGCGTCATTGGCCTGTGCGACAGCTTGGGTAAACATGCAGGCGGCGATGGCCGCGGTCAATGCTCGACGGCGATACATACGGTTTCTCTTGTTATCGTTAGGGTGCGCCAATCATAACCATTGCGCGCTTGAAGTCATCCCCAGAAAAGTATGCGGAGGTTTTCCGATTTCGCGGCCGCATGTGTATAATCCGCGGCCTCGGTGGGGGCTCCCGCCAATACCCGTCTCAAGACGTTGCCTCCCGGCTCGGTGGCAGAGTGGTTATGCAGCGGATTGCAAATCCGTCTACGCCGGTTCGATTCCGACCCGAGCCTCCATTTCAAGGGAGACTCTTTAAGCACCAGTTTCCTCAGATAAAAACCCGCGTGGCACAGCCGCCTTGCCACCTATGGCACAGTTCGCCAGGGCTGTTCAGGGCGCTACCCGCCCGAATAGATCTCGGATTATTTGAGAGCACAGGGTTTTTCTTAGTGACAGCCGCTCTCAAGTACATGGTGGGGCGGAGTGTAATTATTCCAACGGATACTTTAAATCCGCATTGCAGTCGAAGGCATCGATGAAGGTATTCGACACCAAAAACAGAGCGCGGTTATTTAACTTGTCTGAGTTCTCATCCAGAGACTTAAAAACCAACTCCACTATCCCTTCTCTGGTCGCCGAATCAGGGATGCAATATTCGCCGGCATCTGCACTACCAGTGCTCGACAAGTGCAGATGGTCAAAGGCGTCGGCTACACCAACGATGTAACCAACGCAACCGCCGGACTCCCAGTCAACGTCTGATTCACAAAGGCCAGCGAGAACCTTGCCGCTCATGAAGTCGGCTTGGGCGGGCAATGCGCTAATCCCTGCGTAGAGAGAAAAAGCGGCAATGGCAATTAGCGATTTCATGTTTCCCGACCCTCTGGAATTTCAGTCCTGCCCAAACATGTCTGGGGTGTGCGGCCCGATACTGCGTTGCTTTCCAGAACCTCACGTCGCGTGGCCACTTTTCTGTTCAGACACCTACAACGTCAGAATGATTAATTTAGCACGGAAGCTAAGGTCGCTCTGAGTTTTGGGCTATTGGGCGTCACATCGCTGTGAAATTTTGCTACCACCTCGCCATCAGCATTAACCACGTATTTACTGAAATTCCATCGGGGGTAGCCCTTCAACTCCCCCAGTGCTCTGAAGACTGGATTCGCGTTCTCACCCTTAACGGAGCTCGTTGCTATCACAGGGAAAGTGACTTCATACTTATCAAAGCAAACTTCGGCTGCGTCTTCCTCGTTATCTTCTTCCTGAAAAAAATCATCACTGGAAAACCCCAAGACCACTAAACCGTCAGACTGGTATCTCTGGTGCACCTGCTCCAACCCGGCGAGCTGGTGTGTGTAACCGCAGTTGCTGGCGGTATTCACAATTAACAATGGTTTGTCTCCGTAGGCCTCACAAAAATTGATGACTTCAGTAGAGGCGAGTTTCCGCATTTCTGTGTTTAGAAAATCAGGGCAAGCGAAGGACGACGATGAAACGCCGCTAGCTAGACCAAAAATACCTACAATTAGTTTACGCATCGCAGACCTCCAAATATCAATAAGCGCTATCAGTCTAGCTGATTCAGGTTAGGTCTGGGTCAGTATGTGACCCCCTACGCTGGGTAACTCTCAAGCCGAGAATTCATGGTTTCTCAGGGGATGTGTTCGGTCATTAAATTGAGCAAGAGGGAAAAAAGATTACGGGAGTTGTTGCGTCGGCAAGTCCTGTGCATAGCTGGTCGTCACAGAATCGTTACGCATCTTTTCAAAAAAGTATCATTGACTAAGGAGGAAGGGTAGGTAGTGTGTAACGATGCATGCTCGACCCGTGCCATCAAGACATCACATAAAGTCAGAAAGGGGAACTTATGAAATTCGTCGCAGCCATTGTCTTCTCGCTATTAATGCTGAACTGCGCTCACGCTGACAACCACTCAGAGCCCAACTACTCGAAATTCCAATCGAATTTTTACTTCACTTGCCCGCAGCCTGCGGCATGCGTGTCTGCTTTTGAAAAAATGCTTGCTTCACCGGATATTGCAGAAAAGAATTTTGAGGTGAGCCTGATGGCGCTCAGCCATAACGGTTGGGACGAGTCCACGCATATGGTGTCTTTCTATTTTAAGAGCGCCGAGAGATACCTGGAGGCAGGCCAGACATTTTCATCTTCACCCGCTTTTGCTGAATTTCTAGCGGCTGGTGCTAGCGTCGGGGTCAAGAATCAATCCCAAACACTTACGACACACAGCATTGTCTCGGGCGATTCACGTAACTCCATGAGCCAGGTAAATTGGACTATCAATGTCGCCGACCCGGCCGCTTTTGTGCCTGCATGGCAAAAAATGTCCGAAGCGCTTAGCAAGTACCCATGGAGTGCAAAGGCCTATGGTTTGCAGACCATATTGCTTGGCAATCAGGGTTGGGCGACACACCAGATTTGGACTGCATTTGATACCCCTGTAGAGGCGCTCAACTTCCTGGAGAACTTCTACAAAACGCCAGAATTCATGGCATATAACGCTGAGGTGGGTGATGCCGTGAGTTTGGTTCGGAGCTACATGGCCAACTCGGTGGTTGTCGCCAACGAGGATTGAGGCACCACGGATTTCTTGAGGTCTGTCGCCGTTATTCAAACGTCAGGCCTCTTTTAAAACCCCGCGGGTAACTCCTCGAAGCTTGGGAGCTCATCAGGGATGTGGTGAAAAGACCTCGCATCTTTCGTGAATATGGCCATGTCCGGCTGATAGAAATCGGCGTTGTCCATTGTGCCGACTTTCATGACGAATACACCAGGCGCACCTGCCGTTGTTGTCCCAACCGCTGTGCCGCAGTTCGGGCAGAAGTGCCGTGTCACCGCATTGTCGATGTCGGTGCGCTGGAATGAGTGCAGGTCGCTTCCAGTAAAGTGCAGCTTAGCCTCCGGAATCATGACAAATACATTGGGATTGCCGCCAGTGATGTATTGGCACTCCCGGCAGTGACATTGCATCGCTGGTCCGGGTTCGCCCTCAAAGCTGTAGCGCACCTCTCCGCAGTAACATCCACCTTCAATTTTCATTCAAACCGCTCCCATGTGCATCATGTGCCGCTTTGTCCCAATTCCCTGAGGTGTGGGTTGCAGACTTTTCTCCCTGTCCCTTTGGTTCAGAGCCTCACCTTTCACCGCCGATCCTACGGCAATAGGCCCAGCCAAAAAATCGTTTGGGTTGCCAGATACAGCGCGATACCCGTCCACAGGACGAAGGCGATGACTCCAACGATGCCATCCCTCAGCCAAGCTGGCCATTGAACGTTGATCTTCGTCATGATTAGCCACGGTCCCGCAACGAAGGCGAGCGCGATAATTAGATCAACGATGAGATACATAAAAGGCAGCATCAGGATTCGCAGATCTCATCGCTGACCTTATGCGTCCATACCCAGGGCGCCAGGCCATGCACCAGAAGTACAAAGCTCAACCGCCACGCATGAGTTAGGTGAGAGATATAGGACATGTGTACGTCGTCAAGGTGTCTCATCAGCATTTTTTCCTTTTTATTTCAGCTGTCTGATCGAGTCTATCAAGCCTATTGCAGGCTTAGATACCGCATTATGCTAAATCGCTTACCCGCGCTATTTGCTCCAATATGTCCGGACAGGAAGTTCGCGCTTAATCTTGGGGTTGGCAGCCAGCGCAGGTGTATATCCGTCGGGAGTTGGCGACTGAGCGTTCGATTTTAGTGTTGCAAATATGGCAGGGCTGGCGCGCGCGACTGAATACGAAAAACCGTGCCTTGCCATAGCTAAGCCCTTTTTTCTTAAGCGCCTTGTATCGGTGCTCTGGGATGGTGACGCCTTGCAAAGCATAACTGCGCTGGCTAATTTCCAGAGTCGCTCTGGCGAGTTTGCCAAGTTGACCCTTGGTGAGCTCACGCGCTCTTTTACTGGGGTGAATGCCGGCCACAAATAAAATTTCACTGCGGAGGTAGTTACCCAATCCCGCCAGGAAAGCCTGGTCCAGATACACAGAGTTCAATGCCCGACCAGCAAAGGCTTTGCTCTGCAGTCGATCAGCGATCTCCCGCCAAGTGAGCTCGGGGTTCAGAATGTCGGGGCCTATGCGCTGTAGGAAGGGGTGCTGATCAATATGTTCCGTGTTCCATACGCTGATATCCGATGCGCTATAGAGGAGGGCGCTGTGGCGGTCGGTATGTAAGGCAAGCCGCAGCTGACGATTGGTTTTAGGGAGTTTGTCTCGCTTAACAATCCGCCACACACCGTAAAGCTGATTGTGTGAGTAAATCGTAGTGCCCGAATCAAAGTGGGTTAACAAAGCCTTGCCACGGGTCTCGAGCGAGAGCACTTTGGTGCCCGTCAGTGGCTTCGCGTACTTTTTGAGCGGCTTGAGTCCAAACTCAACCTTTTCGATTGTCTTGTTCTTCAGTGCCGACTCGATTTTATCGGCGGCACGCCGAATTTCTGGGCCTTCGGGCATGGTGACGTCCATCTAGTCGCAGTATCGGTGCCATTATTTCATCGCTTTGAAGACGGTGGTGGGCTTGTCCGCGAAGCGTCCGGACCCATTCGCTTAAAGGAAGGTTTCTTGGCGCAAGCAATTCGTTTTGTGGCGGATTGTCCAGCTTTTGCAACGCTCGACGTCGTTCACATTCCGCTGTTCTCTTAGACGGTGAGTAAGTTGAAGCTAGACTATGATGTCATCTTCTGAAGCGCTTCGCGGATGAGTGGCGCCACGTCTGGCTTGTATTCAGCGATTTCCTCAGTAGATAACCCCTGCAGTTCGTAGGGAAGCACCAGCCAGTCCTCGGTGGTGTGGAGAAAGTAGTCAGGTTTGCGGCCGCTGAGATTCTTGTCTGGTTTGAAGTACGGTACTGCCACGCGGACTTCCTCAGGCATGTTGCGCTTGCACTTTCGGGTGAGCCGGTCGATCACCGCTTCAACGTTGTACCCTGAGCTGAATACGTCATCAACAATCAGTAGCCTATCTTCCCGGTTCAGGTTCTCAAACAGATACTGTAGCCCGTGGACGCGAATACTCTCCGGATTTTCGATCAGTTCGCTATAACTCGGTTGGCCTCGGTAAGAGGTGCGAATGGCGATGTGGTCTGTCTTGACGCCCAAATACTGGAGACATTCCTGAACGTAGATCCCGACCGTTGAGCCGCCTCGCCAGATACCCACGATGAAGTCGGGTCGAAAGCCGCTACCGATGATGTTCACAGCAAGCCGAAACGCGTCCTCGAGTAGCGCCTGCTCTTCAATAAATTGTTTTTTCACGTTACCGTCTGCCGTCGGGTTTGAGAAAGCCACTGCCTCAAACTATACCCTCTCCACGGAGACAACTTCGAGCGAATGAGCGATAAACAGTATCTTTCAGCTGACCAGCTACTGACGGATTCTTTTAGTTTGGCAGAGCGCGTTGTGGCCAGTGGCTATAAGCCCACCATGATCATTGCGATCTGGAGAGGTGGCGTACCCATTGGCATCGCCGTGCAGGAGTTTCTGGCTTTCTGTGGCATCGAAACAGACCACATTGCCATCAGAACCTCTTCTTATGCAGCGGAAATTGATCAGCGTCTGGGCGGGATCCGGGTTCATGGGTTGAACTATCTCATCAAGAACGTGACCGCCGAAGATCGTTTGCTGATTGTTGATGACGTCTTCGATACGGGGCGGACCGTTGATGCGGTGATCAAGCGGCTTGAGACGTTGGCTAGGTTAAATACCCCTGGTGATATTCGTGTCGCCGTGCCGTACTACAAACCGGAGCGGAGAGAAGTCGAGCGCGCACCAGAGTATTTTCTGCAGGAAACCGACGCGTGGTTGATGTACCCGCATTCGCTCGAGGGCTTAACCGTAGCCGAGATACAAGCGCATCGACCCGAACTCTACGAGATCATTAAAGACCGCATTCCGGCAGACGCGCCGCGTTAGTAAAACCGGAAAATTAAGCCAGGGACCCGACTGCTGGTCAGTGGTGAGTTGAGGGGTTTATGCCAGAGCGAATCGCGCGGTGAAGATCACCGCCATTACCCAGGCGGCCGCGGTGACGTCTGCCGATTTGCCCGCAATAACCTTCAGTAGCACATAGCTCAGAAAGCCGGCAGCAATGCCGTTGGCGATCGAGAACGACAGCGGCACCATGATGATGGTTAGCAGCGCAGGCAGTAGCTCGGTGGGGTCTGTCCAGGTCAGGTGCTGCATGCCTGACATCATCAGTAACGCTACATAAAGGAGCGCGCCTGCGGTCGCGAACGGGGGAATCATGCCGGCCAGCGGTGCAAAGAAAATCATGGCAATGAACAGTGCACCCACTGCGCAAGCTGTCAGGCCGGTTTTGCCACCCGCAGCGACGCCTGCGGCACTCTCAACATAGGATGTTACGGGTGCGCAGCCGACGAGCGCGCCTGCAACGCTACTGGTGCTGTCGGCGTGGAGCGCGCGGTCCAGATTATCGATGTCACCCTCTTCGTTTGTGAGGCCTGCCTGCGTTGCAACGCCTACCAGCGTGCCCGCGGTGTCGAACAGGTTGACGAACAAAATCGAGGCGATGGCACTGAGCATCGCCACGTCTAGCGCTGCGGCAATGTCGAGCTGTCCCAGTACCGGTGCGATCGAGGGTGGCGCGGAGACGATGCCGTTGTATTCCACCACGCCTACAGCGAGGCCTGCGATCGTCACGATCAGAATGCCCGCAAGTATAGCGCCGGGAAATTGCCGGGTCGCGAGTCCGGTAATAACGAGGAAACCCAACCCGGCCAGCAGTGTTTCGGTTACTTGAAAGTTGCCGAGTGACAGCAGGGTAGCGGGGTGATCCACAATGATTCCGCCATTTTTGAGGCCGATCATGCCAACAAAGAGGCCAATGCCGGCGCCCATGGCGATGCGGAGATTCCAGGGGATGCTGACTAGCATCCACTCCCTAAGGCGGGTGACGGTCAGGATGACAAATAAAATCCCGGCGATAAAAACGGCACCTAGTGCCGTCTGCCACGGGTATCCCATGTCGCCGACGATGGTATAGGTGAAAAACGCGTTGAGGCCCATGCCTGGGGCCAATCCGACCGGCCAGTTGGCGTACAGCCCCATCAAAAAACAGGCCAGTGCGGCTGCGAGGCAGGTCGCCACAAAGCTTGCGCCTTGATCCATGCCTGCCGAAGCCATCATTTGTGGGTTCACAAAAGCGATGTAGGCCATTGCCATGAAGGTCGTTAGGCCAGCGCTGAGTTCCACTCCGATAGTGGTTTTCGCAGCGCTCAGCTTAAACAGCTTGTCCACGTTGATGTCGCCCCTGATGTCCTCATCGTTATTGTTAGTCAGCGCCGACTGTTGCCGGCGCTCGTCGTACCGCGATGGCCGTTGCGCTCAGATAATAGCGCTTAGAAATCGATTCCGATGCGGGCCATGAGCTGGCGCGGCGGAATAAACTGGTCTCCCGTGGCGCCAACGCCAAATACGTCGGTAAAGCGCGCATTGATGCCGTCTTCGTCCGTCAGGTTTTTGCCGATCAGCTCAACGCGCCAGTTCGCATCGCTGGGCGAGAAGCGGATTACCAAATCGACGGTGTCGTAGCTGTCCACTTCGTCTGTGGTGGGGTTGTTGAAGATACGATGCCGGAAGTCACCTCGGTGGGTGTAGCTCAGCGTGCCTTCTACGTCCCCCCATTCGCCCATAGTGTGCCTATAGGTCAGCGCGAGATTTGCTGTGAATCCGGGCGTTTTCGCCAGTTCGTTGCCCTGAACATCTGCAATCTGTCCGGCCCTCGCAATTTCGACCTCCGGACTAAAGAGACTGATACCTCGTGCAAGCAGAGCGTTGGTGGCGGCCTCGGATTCGACGTTGTCCAAGGCAAGGTGGCTACTGGTGATCTCGGTGTCCAGCCAAGCAAGGCGGGCATCGAAGATCAAAGAGTCACTCAGGAAAGCTCCCAGCTCGAGCTCGGCACCCATGATTTCCGATTCGGGGATATTACCCACGCCACCCTGAAAGACCTCGGGGTCAGTTGCCTGGTACTGCAGGTTGTCGTAAGTGTAGAAAAAGGCAGCGCCGTTGAGTCGTACCCGACCGTCGGCGAGGTCAGTCTTGATGCCAACTTCGTAGGCGTCGATGGTTTCTTCCTCGAAGACGGGCAACACCACTATAGGGGAGACTAAATCCTCTCGACCAAAGGTGAGATTCGACCCGCCTGGTTTAAAGCCACGGGTGTAGGACGCGTAAGCCATGGTGGCGTCGCCCAGATCGACTTCCAGCGCGAGTCTGCCGGTAACTTTTTCGCTCTCAATCTCCAGAATTTCCGTGCCCTCGCGGCCGTAGAAGTTGGTGACTGCGCTATAGACCTCATCTTCGGTGTAACGCAGTCCAGCAATCACGCGCACGCTATCGGTGAACGACCATGTTCCTTGACCATAGATGGATAGCGACTCGCGCTCTGGTTTGGAGTCAGAGATGAAGCCGACGTCGCCGCCGTAGGCATAGATGTCATCCAGC
>MDTG01046772.1_pt1 | contig 10654 bp, 8 predicted proteins | sample 811421 | NCBI WGS metagenome assembly MDTG01 (sample SAMN05326645, study PRJNA326480) | marine metagenome | isolation source: seawater | place: Pacific Ocean: South East | collected 2011
GGCGGTGATGATCGAGACGAGTCGGGCGAGGCACAGTTCCCGATTGTCGGCCTGGCTGCGGGTGTCGTCCGCGGTCACCAGCACGTCGCCCGCCGCGGTGAGGAACCTGCCGGCGGTCGTCTCCAGCCGCGCCCGGGCGTCGGGCCCGAAACGCCTGATCGAGGACAAGGCCATTCGGAGCTCGGCCTTGGTCGAGACCTTGTTGACGTTCTGGCCCCCGGGTCCGCCGCTGCGCGCGAACGACCACTTCAGATCCTCGGGCATGCACCAGGCGCCGTTGCCGAGTCGGATCGCGTGCTCGGGGCGTTCCCGCTTCACGGGCCGATCCACGTCATCCGCCGGTCGGTGGTCCGGGCGACTCGATCGTGATTCATTCGGCCCGTTCGACCCGTCCATGGTGGGGATCCTCCGCGTGCATGGTACGCGTCGGGGTACCCTGTCCCGACCCGCACCCTCGTGGAATCGGCATGCCCTGCGATCACCTCCAACCCGTTTCGCTCCTTCAGCGCCTCGGCAGGCTCCTGGCCACCGGCACGATCGCCGCCGCGACGCCGATCGCGGTCGCCATCGACGATTCGACGCCCGCCGTGCCCGACCTCGACGCCCTCGCCGCGGTCGCCGATCGACCGGTGCTCGACGTGACGCTGGGAATCTGGTTTCCGAGGCTCGAGGGGACCGTCGACATCGGTCCCGACGGGACGCCGCTCGACGTGGGGGACGATCTCTCGCTCGACGATTCGCAGGCGATCTTCAACGGCGAGGCCCGGGTCCAGGCGGGGCGATGGGAGTTCCTGATCGGCGGATACGTCCTCGAAGCGGACGGGCAGGCGACGTTGTCGCAGGCGGCCCGCATCGGCGGACTCCTCGCGCCGGTCGGCACCGCGGTCGCGAGCGACGTCGACGTCTGGTCGATCACCGGCGAGATCGCGTACGAGATCTTCACGCCGTTCCGGGACCGACGCTTCCCGTGGTCGGCACCGGTCGACCGCGCGGGCGGAAACCGGACCTCGAACGGACGGCCGATCATCGATCTCCGGGTCGAGGCGCTGGTCGGTGTCCGCGTGCTCAATCTCGAACAGGAGTACGACCTCGCGGGCGTGGGGTCGGTCCGAACCAACGACGCGTGGGTCTCGCCGTATCTCGGCGGCGGACTCGAGATCGAATGGGTGTCGAAGGACACCATCCGATTCCTCGACCGCATCGTCCTCGACGTCACCGCCGGATGGGGCCCCGCCTTCGAAGGGGGGAATTCGACCTTCACCGTCCGGGTGGACGGTGCGTTCCACGTCACCCGCGATCTCGCGATCATCCTCGGGTACCGATTGAACGACTTCGACCTCGTCCGCGAGGAGACCTCCTTCAACGGCGGGCTCCAGGGCCTCTTCGCGGGGGTTCGTTACACGTGGTGAACCCCGACCAGCCAGCCCGGCGTCGCGACGGCAGGTTCCATCGGGCCAGGATCCGGCACTCGATCTTCACGCTCGGTCTCGATCGCCTCACCGGGGGGCGGTTGCTTCGAAGCCATCTCGCCAAGCCGCTGGCGGTCCGTTCCTTCGACGTGTCGATGCCCGGCTGGCCCGCGGAGTGGGACGGCCTCCGCGTCGGGCACTTCAGCGACCTCCACTACGGGGACCTGATGCCGCTCGATCGCGGACTCGACGTGATCGATCGTCTCGGAGCGCTCGGCCCCGACCTCGTCGCCTTCACCGGTGACATGGTCGATCTCGACTGCGACGGCGCCGAACCGCTCTTCGAGCGGATGACGGCGCTCGGCGCGCCGCTCGGGGCGTTGATGGTGATCGGCAACCACGACCTGCTCGACGACGGCGACCGCGTCCGCGGCATGGCCCGCGATGCCGGCGTTCGACTGCTCGACGACGAGACGGTCGCGCTCGATCCGCAGGGACTTGAACTCGCCCATGTGGGCGCATCCGGCGGCGAAGGCCCGACCACGCCGCTCGTGGTGGCGGGCATCGACTGGGACGGCGCGGTGAAGGGACTCGCCCGTCGCGTGGATCGCGTCGTCGGCGAGAATCCCTCGCTGCTGCTCGCGCACAATCCCAAGGCCTTCCTCGCCGCATCCCGGCACCACGTTCCGCTCACGCTCGCGGGACACACCCACGGCGGTCAGGTGGCCACGAAGGCCCGCCCCGGGGTCAATCTCGCGGTGGCCCATCGCCTGAGTGCCGGGTTCTATCACCGGGAGGCCAGCACCCTGTTCGTGACGGTGGGCACGGGGTCGTGGTTCCCGCTCCGGGTCCAGTGCCCGGCGGAGATCGTGCTGCTCACCTGTCGACGCGGGGAGGACGGCGTCCATGAGACCACCGCCGACCTCGCCGGCGGCACCTGAACGCCGCGTGCGGTTCCCGACCGGCATGCGGTCCGCCCCGGGATCGGTCCATTCTCAAGCCTCGGAGGGGCTCGTGAGCGGAGCACGGCCGTGCATGCCGAGCGTCGTGAAGAGCCGATGGACGTGTTCCAACCGGGTGCGGGTCTGCCCGATCGAGACCCGGATCACGTACCGGCCGTCGAGCTTCGTGTGACTCAGCATCGCCTCGCCGCTCGCGTTGATCGCCTCGAGCACCGACCGGGTGCGCCGGTCCCCCTCCCGGTGACGGATGCACACCAGGGAGATCGGCGAGGGGGCGCAACGGATCCAGTCGGGATCCGCGTCGATCATGTCCGCGAACTCGTGGGCGATCGCGATGTGGTCGCGCAGCGCGGTCCGCAGGCCCTCGATGCCGTAGTGCTGGAAGACCAGCCAGAGCTTGAGCGCCCGGAAGCGACGACCGAGCGGCACCTGCCAGTCGCGGTAGTCGATGACCTGTCCGCTCTCGGACGGCGCGTTGCGGAGATACTCCGGCATGATCCCCAGGGCGCGGGTCAGGGCCCGGCGGTCCGCGACCCAGAACAGGTCGCAGTCGAAGTTGGTGAAGAGCCACTTGTGCGGATTCACGCAGACCGAGTCGCAGTGCTCCGCGCCGTCGAGCACCCACCGGAACTCGGGACACACCGCCGCGACGCCGAACATCGCCCCGTCGAGATGCAGCCAGGCGCCGTGACGACGGGTGATCCCGGAGATCGCCGCGGTGTCGTCGATCGCGCCGCTGGAGGTCGTGCCGCACGTGGTGCAGACGTAGAAGGGGATCCGGCCCGCGGCGACGTCCTCGTCCATGAGACGTTCCAGCTCGTCCGGACGCATCGCGTGCGTCTCGGGATCCGAGGGCACCAGCCGAAGGTTCGCCCGGCCGACGCCGGCCATCCCGCACGCCTTCTCGACCGAGGAGTGTGCGTGTTCGCTGGTGTAGGCGACGAGCGGGGGGCAGGCCGCGACGCCGTCGCGACCGGCGACGCCGTCGGTGATCCGATCCCGGGCCGCCAGCAGGGAGCAGAGCGTCGCGCTGCTCGCGGTGTCCTGGATCACGCCGCCGCCCGGGAGATCAGATCGGCCGCTGTCGTCGCGCGGACCGGTCCGGAAGCGATCGGGAAGTCCGAGCGCCTCGAGGGCCCAGTCCATCATCAGCGACTCGAGTTCGGTGCAGGCCGGGCTGGTGGCCCAGATCATCCCCTGGGTCCCGAGGCCCGCGGCCAGCATCTCGCCGAGGATCGAGGGGAAGGAGTGGTTGCACGGGAAGTAGGCGAACCAGTTCGGGCTCTGCCAGTGGGTGAGGCCCGGCACGATCCGCTCGTCGACGAGTTCGAGCAGGTCCTCGATGGACCCGCCGCGTTCCGGGGGCGAGATCGGAAACGCGCGGCGGACGGACCCCGGTTCCACCGTGGAGGCCACGGGGAGCGTCTCGGCGCGATCCAGGTAGCCGGTGATCCAGCGAAGGGTGGCGTCCCCGAGTCGCTCGAAGGTGGCGGCGTCCATGTGCGGAGCGGGTGGGCCGGACGGACCGGATTCGAAGGGAGCGGCTTTCATGTCGAGCATGCTACGCACCTCGACGTCGACGCGAGCGCGCAGGAAAAAGCGGCGAGACCGTGAAGGCGTCGCCGCTCCTGGTGGCATCTCTGCCCCCGTGTGCACCAGCGTTCCGAAGGTAACCCACGCGGCACCGAAAGCGAGCGGATTTCCCGCGAATTTGGAATCGACGGCGTCCGATCAGGCGGGAAGCGACTCCAGTTCGCTGCCGACCCGCTCCATCAGGGGTCCGACCGTCTCCTCGCCGAGATCGAATCGCGCTCCAGCGGCCTCGAAGAGGTCCGGAAGCGGTCGGGTGCCGCCGAGGGCGAGACCGGCCATGTACCGCTCGATCGCGTCCTTCTCGCCGTTCAGCGAGTTGCACCACACCTGGAGGGCGCCGAGCTGGGCGATGCCGTACTCGATGTAGTAGAAGGGCACGCCGAAGAGATGCAGCTGCCGCTGCCACGATGCGGCTCGCGCGTCCTCGAAGCCCGTCCAGTCCACGTCGGCGCCGAAGCGATCGGTCAGTTCGATCCACTTGGCGGTCCGCTGGTCGCGGGTGTGCCCGGGGGTGGTGTAGATCCAGTGCTGGAAGGCGTCGATGGTCGCGATCCACGGCAGGATCGACGCCATGCCTTCGAGATGCTCGCGCCGCGCCCGATCGGCGTCGGTCGCGTCGTAGAACTCGTCGAGATAGGGGAAGGTCAGGAGCTCCTGGGCCATCGACGCGACCTCGCAGAACTCCATCGGGGCGGAGCGATACGCGAGGATCGGTTCGTCGACGCACAGCATCGAGTGGAACGCGTGGCCGGCCTCGTGGACCATCGTCTCGAGGTCCCGGTGCAGGCCGGCGGCGTTCATGAAGATGAACGGCTTGCGGCTGCGCTCCCGCTGGTACTGGTAGCCGCCGGGGGCCTTGCCCTTGCGCGACGCGAGGTCGAGGCAGTCGCCCTCGCGAAGTTCGTCGAACATGGAGCCGAGTCGCTCGTCCATCCGGTGGAAGACCCGGCTGGTCTTCTCGACCATCTCGTCGGCGGTGTCGAAGGGACGCAGCGGCGACCGGCCCTTCACGTCGACCCCGAGGTCCCAGGGACGGAGCGGATCGAGTCCGAGTTCCGTCCGGCGTTCGGCGTTCAGGCGCCGCAGCACTGGCACGCAGTGCTTCTCGACCGCGTCGTGGAAACGCTCGCAGTCCGCGGGCTCGTAGTCGTATCGGTGCATCCGACGGTGCTGGAAGTCCCGGAAGTTGTCGAAGCCGGCGTTCGCGGCGATCTGGTTCCGCTTCTCGATCATCTCGTCGTAGATGTCGTCGATCTCGTCACGATTCGCCAGACGTCGTTCGGCGATGCCCTTCCAGGCGCCCTCCCGGACCTCCCGATCGGTGACCTCGAGGTAGCGGCCCATCTCGGGCATGGTGCGTTCCTCGCCGTCGAATTCGACCGTCATCACGGCGCAGAGCTTGGAGTACTTCTGGTCGAGCAGGCTGAGCTCGGTCTCGATCGGAACGTTCTCCTCGCGGAAGATCTCGACGTCGGTTCGAAGGGATCGCAGCAGCACGTCGTACCGTTCCGGGTCGAGACCGCGGACGTGGGGCGATTCGACGATCTTCCGGTCGAGTTCGAATCCGACCTTCTTCAAATGGGGCTCGACCTCCTGCACGAACTTCTCGAACGCCTTCTGCACGTCCTCGTCGTCGGCGTGGCGGGTGGTCTCGATGTAGAGGTTCGCCATCGCCTCGCTGGCGGCCGCATCGAGTTCGCTGCGGTCCAGGATCAGCCCCTGCAGGCAGTTCGGGCAGTTGAGCTTCCGATCCACGAGGCTCCGGTAGAGGGGCTCGAGGTTGCTCCACTGGTGGGCGTCGAGGTCGGCAGGGACGAAGTCGGATTCGGACGAGCAGGACATGGCGTTGGCCTCGTGCGTGGTTGGCGAGCGGGGTCCGATCTCCGTCGAACGGTCCGCGGATCGATCTCACCGCGCCGGAACTTCCGGCGCGAGGGGGGGACGATTGTAGGGCCCGGGCTCAGCGTTCGACTTCGTCGAGCACCACCCCCGGCGAATTTCGCACCGGAACGGCGGGAATACCGGTCCGTTCCGTGATCGCCGCGGCCAGCAGGTCGGCGTGCAGCGATGCGTCGCAGACCGTGAAGAGGGTCGAACCGCTGCCGGAGAGGTGCACCGGACCCTCGACGATCGCCCGGACGCGTTCGGCGTCATCGACCAGCGCCGGATGCAGGTCGAAGGCCGAAGCCGCGAGGTCGTTGAACGGGGAATCGACGGTCAGCGGGGATTCCGCCAGACCCCGCACCCGCGATTCGTCCACCGCGGAATCCGCGTGGAGTTCGTCGAACCGTCGGTACACCGGTCCGGTCGGACAGGCGGTCCCGGGAAGGATCAGCACCGCGTGGAGATCCGGCGGCGGGTCGTGGAGGTCGACCGTCTCGCCCCGGCCGGTCACGACGGCCGCCCCGCCATGGACCTGGAAGGCGACGTCGGACCCCAGCGGCCCGCCGACCTCGGCGAGCTCCTCGGTGGTCAGGCCGAGCTCGAAGAGGCGATTGAGGGCGTGGAGCATCGTCGCGGCATCCGCGGACCCGCCTCCCAGGCCGCCGCCGACCGGGATCCGCTTCTCGATCCGCGCCTGGACGGCGAGCGCGCGGCCCACCCGGCGTTCGAGGGCGTCGTGGGCCAGCACCCCGAGGTCCTTCGAAACCGACCAGTCGATGTCCGAGCGGCGTCGGGCGTCCTCGTGCCAGTTGATCGCGTATCGACTCGGATAGCCGACCGGCAGTCGCACCAGTTCGAGTTCGTCGAAGAGGTCGACGGAGACCATCCAGCTCGCGATCGGGTGCATGCCGTCGACGTCGGGTCCGCCGACCGAGAGGGCGAGGTTCAGCTTGGCGGCCCCACGGGCCCGGAGTCGTTCACGCATCGGATGCTCCTGAGAGCGCCGAGACTACCAGCGGGCGCCGGGAATTTCCGAGCGACGGACGACGCGTCGGCACCCGGGTCCGAGCACGTCATCCGACCCGAGGCTCGCGATGAAGTCGCCGGTGGCCAGTTCGAAGCAGCGATTGAACGCCTCGATCTTCCCGCGGTTGACGGGGAATCGATCCCGGACGATTCGCGCATCGTCGAATTCGTCGATCACCGCGGCGGTCCCGTCCGTCGACCCGTCGTCGACGATGAAGAGCTCGACCTCGACGCCGTCCTGGGCCAGCACCGAGTCGATCGCCTCGGCGATCCGCGACGCGTGGTTGAACGTCGGCATCATCACGCTGACGCGAGGTCGTCGATCACCGGGAGGCGAGGTCCGGCCGGGATGGAACGCCTCCCGCACGACCCCCGGTTTCGCGGATTCGACGTTCGACCCCGAACGTTCCTCGAAATCGAACGCGGATCGGACGCCAGATCGCACCCGAACGCCCTCGGGGCCGGGATATCGGTGGATTATCGCGCCGCTGATCCCGGTGGTTCGGCGGTCGCCTGGAATCCATTCGCCATGATCGCGGGTTCCCTCCGCTCGCCTCGGCGATCCAGCGCCATTCGTTACCGCCGCCTTCGCCGGAGGGGTACACTCGCGCCGGGAATGGTCGGACGTTGCCGGCCCGGACCACGTCGGAGGGACGTCATGCGGATCGTGATCTGCGGAGCGGGAGAAGTCGGGAGCCACGCGGCGGAAGTGCTCGTCCGGGCGGATCACGCCGTCACCGTGGTCGACCGCGACCCCGATCTGCTTCGACGCCTCGGCGACACGATCGACGCCCGGACCGTGGTGGGCAACTGCGCCCGCGCGGACGTCCTGGCCGACGCCGGCGTTCCCGACGCCGACATGGTGGTCGCCGCGACCGACGTCGACGAGGTGAACCTGCTGACCGCGTCGATCGCGAAGCGGTGCGGCGCGAACAAGGTGGTGGCGAGGGTCCACGACTTCAACTTCGCCGACCGTCGCGGCCACGACTACGGTTCGATGCTCGGCATCGACCACCTGATCTGTCCCGAATACAGCACCGCGCTCGCGATCGCCCAGAACCTCCGTAATCCCGCGGCGCTCGCGGTCGAGGCGTTCGCGAGGGGCCAGGTGGAGATGCAGCAGTTCGAGGTCGCGGAAGGCTGCTCGGCGGCGGGCCGACCGCTCTCGAATCTCGGCCTGCCGACCGGGGCCCGGGTCGCCGCCATCATCCGCGACGGTGTCGTCGACGTGCCCGACTCCTCCTCCACGGTCGCGGCGGGTGATCTCGTGGTGCTCGTCGCGGATGCGCCGATCTACGACGAGGCCCGCAGGATGTTCCGGGAGAATCCGAAGTCCCGTCGATCGATCGTGCTGCAGGGTGCGACGCCGATGGCGAAGTGGGTCTGTCGGGCGCTTCGGGGAAGATCCTTCTCGATCCGGGTGTTCGAGCAGGACCGGGAGCGAGCGGAGGCGCTCGCCGTCGACCTCGAATGGGTCACGGTGATCGCGAGCGACGTGAACGACGCGACGGTGTTCTCGGAGGAGCGGATCCAGGACGCCGACCACTTCGTGGCGCTTCGCGACGACGACGAGGACAACATCATCGCCGGGGTCCTCGCGAAGCTCCGAGGCGTCGATTCCGTGACCGTGATCGTCCAGCGATCGACCTATCTCGATTCGGTCTACGCGATCGGCCTGGACCGGGCCTACAGCCCCCGCACCGTCGCCGCGAAGCAGATCGAGGAGGCGCTGGACGATCGACCGGTGCGGACGATCTCGAAGCTGGCGGACGGCGGCGTCTCGGTGTTCCGGGTCCGCGTCGGGTCCGACTGCGAGATCGCGGGCCAGCGGCTTCGGACGATCAAGCTCACGCCGGACTGGTCGATCATCGCGGTCCAGCGCGGGGACGCGACCCGCGTCCCGCATGCGGACGACGAGGTGATGCCCGGGGACGAGGTGCTGGTGCTCGGTCGCACGAAGCACGCCAAGAGGCTCGAGGAGATCTTCGATGCGTCCTGATCCGATCCTCGACATCGGGGTCGGATCGGAATGAACTTTCCGATGGTGTTCCGACAGCTCGGTCTGCTCCTGCTGCTGCTGGCGACGCTGCTGCTCGTCCATGCCGGCGTGGCCGGCATGTACTTCGCGAACGGCGACGAGGCGGAACGGGCCGCGATCGGCGCGTTCCTGACCGCGGCCGGAATCGCCGGACTCCTCGGAAGCGTGGGGATGCTCGGCTTTCGCGGGGCGGCCCGGGAGATCGGCCGTCGCGAGGCGTGCCTGCTGGTCGTCGCCTCGTGGCTGATCGGCGCGATCGTGTCGTCCATCCCCTTCGCGGGCTGGTCGCTCTACTGCGGCCTGCCGCAGGCCGCGATGCTCGACGGGGTGGTCGATCCGTTCTTCGAGGCGATGAGCGGGCTGACCACCTGCGGTGCGACGATCCTGACCGACATCGAGGCGCTTCCGCGAAGCATCCTCCTCTGGCGCTCGGCGATCCAGTGGATCGGCGGGTTGGGCGTGATCGTGATCTTCGTGGCGATCCTGCCCTCCCTCGGCACGGGCGGGAAGAAGATGTATCTCACCGAATCGACCGGTCCCACGCCCGAAGGACTTCGCCCGCACGCCCGGGAGACGGCGCAGGTCATCCTGCTGGTCTATCTCGGATTCACGCTGGTCGAGTTCCCGATCCTCCTGCTCTGCGGCATGTCGGCCTTCGACGCGATCTGTCACACCTTCACCTCGGTGGCGACGGGCGGATTCTCCACGCGGAACGCCAGTGTCGCCGCCTTCGACTCCGTCGCGGTGGAGATGGTGATGATGACCTTCATGACGCTGAGCGGGATCAGCTTCTCGCTCTACTTCCTCGCCTTCCGCGGGCGATTGGAGATCATTCGTCGCAGCTCCGAACTCCGCCTGTTCCTCGGCCTGCTGGTGATCGTCTCCCTCGCCTGCAGCCTTGCGCTCTGGACGCACGGATGGCAGGATCCGGACTACCGGATCCCCGTCGTGGGCGGGGCCATGGTCGAACCCACCATCCTCAATTCACTTCGCTACGGCGTGTTCACGGTGGTGAGCATCCTCACCACCTCGGGGTTCGCGACGTCGGTCTACGAGGACTGGCCGGCGGTCGCGATCGTCTTCCTGCTCTCGATCTTCCTCGTCGGGGCGATGGCCGGATCGACCTCCGGGGGCATCAAGCTGATCCGGGTCTGGATCGCCGGGAAGCTCATGTTCCGCGAGGTCGAACGGGAATTCCGCCCGGACGTGGTTCGTCCCCTCAAGGTCGGGCGATCCATCATCTCGCCGGACGTCCGCGTCTCCGCCATCGTGCTCGTGCTCTTCACCCTGGTCCTCGCCGCCACGGGGACCGGCCTCCTGAAGATCTTCGAGGGCGCGAACGGGATCGATCTCACCACCGCGTCCAGTGCCGCGGCAAGCTGCCTCGCCAACGTCGGACCGGCGTTCGGCCGGGTCGGGTCGGACGATCACTATTCCTGGCTGACGCCGGCGAGCAAGTCGGTGCTGATCGCCCTGATGCTCCTGGGAAGGCTGGAGCTGTTCGTGGTGATCGCGCTCTTCACCCGGCGATTCTGGAATCGCGGCTGAGCCCCGGCGGACCGGCTGGATCCCCGGACCGACGCGGTGGTTCACATGGGCTTGTCGTCGACGGTCTGGTCGTAGACCTCGAGCAGCTTGGTCTTGTCGAAGATCATCTCCTGGCGGGTCAGCCCGGTGATCTCGTACCTCGGCGCCAGCTCGATCGCGTCGACCGGACAGGCCTCCTCGCACATCCCGCAGTA
>MDTG01075986.1_pt1 | contig 10653 bp, 11 predicted proteins | sample 811421 | NCBI WGS metagenome assembly MDTG01 (sample SAMN05326645, study PRJNA326480) | marine metagenome | isolation source: seawater | place: Pacific Ocean: South East | collected 2011
CTTCTCAGACACTACCACCATGGATGGTAAAGCAATCTTCTGGATTGGTGGTATAGACGGTATCAACGATATTGATGATGACAATGACGGTACTCTTACAGATGAACCTACTGATGCAGTACAAACAGGTTATTCATTCACAATGAACTTGAATACCAGTTTTACTGGCGATGATAATCTTTATGTACGCCTCAAAGGTGGAGATTATGGAAGTGCTTGGGGAGTTAAGACAGGTGGTTATCACATCGAAACCAAAGGTACAAGTGATGCCTTTAAGGTAGATAAGATTTGGTACACATTCCCTATAGGTGATAATATTACTGCCTTTGCAGGTCCATTGATTGAGAACTACTATATGTACGTCACTCCATCAATCTATAGGCCTGGAGCTTTAAAAGCCTTTAAATTAGGTGGTAATAGTAACTTTGGAGCAAGTACTGACACAGGTTTTGGTTTCAAATATGAAGCTGATAACGGTTTTGCTATAGCAACAAACGTTGTTGATAAAAATGGTAATTCAACAGGCTTTTTCCAAAAGAACTCAGTTAGCAAATGGGATACTCAATTTGCTTATACTCAGCCAAGATATCACGTATCTTTAACTTATTCAGATGCTCAAAATTGGACATCTCAAAGTTATAATGCCACCAAATTAGGTAAAACAACAGCTACAGACTCCACAGGGCTTGCTTTGAGAGCATATTGGATGCCAGAAGAAGCAGGAACTGCTATTCCTGAAATATCTGTTGGTTATGATGTCAAGAACTTCGATGACGTTACAGGTGCTAATGTCGACGAAGCCGATAGTTACATGGTCGGGCTAACTTGGAAAGATATGTTCCAAGCCGATGACAGAATTGGAGTAGCAATTACTCAACCATTAAAGGCTACTTCTATGGCTGATGGATCTTCAACTGGTGAAGTTGATCCATTTATGTGGGAAGCTTACTACTCATTTAAGCAAAATGATTCTGTAACAATTACTCCTGCAATCTTCGGTGGATCTGATATTTACGATACTGGAGATGATACATTTGGAGCAGTTGTAACAACACAGTTCAAGTTCTAAATCAACTTTAGGTAATTTCTAAAGCTAAACTAAAAAACACCCGTTAAGGGTGTTTTTTTTTGATTAATTTTTATTGCCTAACTTACCAACAATTTTCTCCTTCACCAATAGGTATGCAAACATCTGATTTTTTTGCCATATCTGCAAGTTCTTGTGCTTTATCATCTAATATGAAATCTGCATCAACATTCATATCAGTATTCCATTCTTTTAAGCCACCCATATCATTCTCACCACTATTAACAGATGAGGATATTGCTAATGCGCTTGTAGCAGCAATGAATAATGCAATCGAACTTTTTTTTGGCATTTCAAAAATTTATTTTTTATTATTTTAAATATTTTTAAAACAATTTTCTATTTCGTGTATAAAATGATTCTCAACTGCCGAGTAGCCTAAGAAGATTCGAGTAAGACTTAAAAATAAGATCTAATTCATCTGACCTCCCATTTTTAGCCAGCAATCCTTTTGCGCCTGCATCAAGATCAAATAAATATTCTCTTTTCTCAATTGATTTGACATAACTTTCAATCCAACCTACACAGACTAATCTTTCTCCATTTTTAATCTCTTTAACAGAATGTAAGTAAGTACTTGGATAAATAATCATCTCACCAGCATTAAGTTTGAATTCTTTTTCTGAATTCATCTCTTCAATAATGAGCTCTCCTCCATCGTAAGCACTTTTATCGGTTAAAGAAATGGTAAAAGATAAATCAGCTCGTCCTGATGACATAAATGGATTATCAATATGCCTTCCATATTGCATATTATTTGATGATTTCGTAAACATTATTCCATGAATTATTTTTGGTAAGGCAAAGCTTTTTATTAAAGGACTTGAAAGAATTTTCTTTTTTATTAGATGAGAAAGTTTTCTAGATATTTCCGATTCTCTATTCAATTGCAAATTATTTTTTACCTTAGAGGCGTGACTTCCGGCAGTTTTTTTCCCATCTTCCCAAAGAATATTCTCTTGCTTTAAATTTTTAATAAATGCTTCAATTTCTTCTTTAATGAGAAGCTGGTTAGTTAAATAATTCATCTTGATTATAAGAATTGATACAAGTTAATGTATAGAAAATATCTTTCAGGATTCTTGTGCTTTTACTATGTATAAAGTAACCATATATACTATTTGAGAAAATTGCAAAAACTAAAAAAAATACTTTATTCAGCTTTGACTTGTACCTTTTTATTTAATTTTAATGTACCAGCAAATTCTACCGAAAAAGAAGTAAAAGTTTACTCAGGTAGACATTACAATACAGATAGAAGCGTTTATAAAAAATTTGCAGAAGAAACTGGTATAAAAGTTCGACTAATTGAAGCTGCTGGTATCTCCTTGATCGAGAGGTTAAAAAGAGAAGGAGAAAATTCCCAAGCCGATTTAATTTTACTTGTTGATGCAGCTAGGATTACTAATGCTGCAAAATTAGGATTGCTTCAGAAAATTGAATCTACAACTCTAGATAATGATGTTCCTAGTGGATTAAAAGATCCTAATAAGGAATGGTACGCATTAACGAGAAGAGTTAGAGTTATGGTCGCGAATCCAAAGGTGGTAGATATTAGCAAGATTAATGATTACGCTGACTTGGCTGACCCTTCTTTAAAAGGAAAAGTATGTTTGAGGAATAGAAAAAGTCCCTATAATCAATCTTTAGTGGCGAATCAAATAATTAATAAGGGGGAAGCAGCAACAAAAAATTGGCTTAATGGTATGATTTCAAATGTATCACAACCATTTTTCCCTGGAGATATCTCTATTGTAAGAGCTGTTTCTAAAAGAAAGTGTGGTGTTGGGATTGTAAATCATTATTATGTTGCAAGAATGCTAGCTGGAGTGAATGGCAGAAGAGATTCTCTATATGCGAAAAGAACAACAGTCCTAACTCCTAACCCTGCACATGTAAATATTAGTGCTGGTGGTGTGGCAAAATACGCTACAAACAAAAATGAAGCTGTTAAACTCCTAGAATATTTGGCATCTCCAAAGGGAAGCAAAGGCCTTGCTGCTCCAACTTTTGAACATCCATTAAAAGAGGTTAATCAAGATCCAATTGTGAAAGACTTTGGAGAATTTATCCCTGATAAGGTAACTGTAGAAGACCTTGGTGTAAATAATTCTATTGCAATAAAATTGATGAAAGATGCAGGATGGGATTAAAAATTAAGAAAATTAGTTAGATACATATTTAATATATATTTTGTGCAAACTTATATAAGTAAGGAGAGGTGGCTGAGTGGTCGAAAGCGAACGACTCGAAATCGTTTAATAAGAAATTATTCGTGGGTTCGAATCCCACTCTCTCCGTTTATTAATACAAAATAGGTGTCATCAGATATGGTTAAATAAGTCCAGAATCTCTACTATGAATAAGAAATTTTAGGAAAAACATCAATCAAAGACTTAAAAAATAAACCAAAATGTCTTTAAATGTCTCTGTGATGTCTCTGTGATTTATGTAAAATTCTTGATTTTAAACTAGTCAAATAAGATCACAACTGGACTTTTAGAAACACTTTTAATAACACCCTCTCTTTATAATAGGATAATTAGTAATCTTGATTTTTCGAGTTACAATTTAAATTGCAGTTATAATGAAGAGTGCTTAGAAATATCAATTCTGTATAGTTGGTTTTTATTTTATTGGTGTCGGTGGCTATTTGATTCACGAAATATGATTTTGGTGGATTCCTCAAAATCGCTTTTTAACAAGCGTCGTTGAGATTTCTCTATAGGGGAAGTAGGTATCATCATTATTTATTTTTTTTCTCAAACTCTTTGAATGATGATTGCATTTGACCTATATTTTCTATTGGATCATCTTTATCTAAACCTCTTATTTTTTTCCATCTAGCATACATATATCCAAGATAGATTCCTTGCATAAAGTTTTTTGCTCCATGCTCTAGAAGATTTTTTGAAAATTTATTATTAAATTTTTCACTTACTAATAATTCTTTCTTCCAGTTTATTTTTTCTGTCATTGCTATTGCGGTTCCTCCTGTCTTTTCTTCAATCTTTCGTATTCAACATGCAGAACACCTAGACGCCATGCATCTTTCAAACCTTTTACATCTCCCATTAAGAGTTTTGCATCAGAAGGAGAGTGTGATTTCATGTTCAAGAACTCTTTTTGCCAAGATTTGTTATCCCATTTAGCGATCATAATTTCCCTTCATAATTTATGAACTCAACTAAAGAGATATTAATCATTATTTTTTGAATAATAAATATTATGATTTATCTTATAAGTCTAATCCTTTTTTAAAAAACAATAACAAAATCTGAAAAAAGAGGAGATTTGTTTGCCCTCCTCAAATCATATGCACCTCGCTGTCCATAAAGTAGATTAAGTGCTTTTGAATTCTGATTTAATTCTACTCCTTCTGAATGGGGATAGATATTTGCGACGACCACAAAGCACTAATACTCGGGTAGAAATACTCTATGAATTTCAATTGAATAGTAGGATAATTAAAGGGTTGAGATATAGGAGGTTTCATGAGACTCACCACTCCATTCACTGTCCTTAGAAATGCAACTTCAGACATGTGGAAAATGCATGACTTCAATTATCAACTGCCTAAAGATCAAAGACAAAATTATTGGAAAAAAGAATGTATAGACCACCCAACAAGTTCTCATTGCAAAGTGTACTAAAGGCAATATAAATTTAAAAATGTTAAAAAGACCCTTTTCAGGGTTTTTTATGTTTGAAAATACTTTCATAAAAAAATTAAAAAATGCCTTTTAAAAATTCAATATCCAAATATGATTGGCAGTATATTTTTAGTGGATTTTTTTTAATCTCAGTTTTTATTTTTACAGATTTAATTGCAGTTTTTGATAAAGAAATTTTTTATTTCGTACCAAGATTAATTAGCGATCAACCTTATAGGATTTTTACATCAATCCTGGTCCATTCAGATTTAAATCATTTGTTAAGTAATCTTGGGGGAATAATTATCACAAGATATTTTTTGATGAGGCTTGGAATTGAGAGCAGATTTTTTTATCTAAAATTTATTTTAATTTGTTCTTTTTTAAATTTTTTTATTATCTGGGTTTACGAAAAGATCCTATCGTATTTTTTTAATATATATCCAAATTATGCCGCTATAGGATTTAGTGGAGTAATTTATGCTTTATTGGGATTCTTACTATTAACTTCTTTTTATGGAAAGAGTTATTTTTTAGGAAAAAAAATTGGTTTAAAATACGATTATGAAGTTCAAAAAATGTCAAAGACAATATGTCTTGTGGGATTGTTAGTATCTTTCTTACCAGGTATAAGTTTATTGGGTCATTTAAGTGGATTTATTGCTGGATGTTTTTTGTTTTTTTTATAAAAAAAAAATTATAATTTGATCAGATTAATATAGTTATTTTTCTAGATATCCAAAATTTTTCTTTAAATTTTTGATTAAAAAAATAATATTTTTATTGCTTAAGATTACTATAAAGTTTTTATTTTATGCTCAATACTATAATTTAATTGAATTAAAGATCTTTTTTTAAATGAAAGGTTTTGGAGATAATAAAAAAACTAAAAAGAAAAAATTTAATGAATTAAAAATTAAGCAATTTAATAATCAAATAATTAATAAAGCCTTCAAAAATCATTCAGAAGGTAATATTTCTGAAGCAAAAAAATGTTATCAATATTTAATTGATCAGGGATTAAAAGATGAGAGAGTTTTTAATAATCTTGGAATCATACTTTTTAATGAAGGAAATTTTAAAAAAGCAAGATTATATTTTACAAAAGTAATTGAGGTTAATCCATTAAATGTAGCGGCATACTCAAATTTAGGAGGTATTTTAAAAGAACTGAGTGAATTAGATGAAGCAGAACTATGTTTACGTAAAGCAATTGAAATTAATCCTAAGAATGAAGTTTATCATAATAATTTAGGTGGGATTTTAAAAGACCTTGGTAAATTAAAAGAAGCAGAACTATTTTTACGTAAAGCTATTGAAATTAATCCAAATAATGTATATGCAAATTTTGATTTGGGAGGAATATTAAAAGATCTTGGTAAATTAAAAGAAGCAGCATTATTTACTCGCAAGGCAATTGGGCTAAATTCAAAATTTTCAGAGGCATATTATTTGCTGGGAAGTATTTTTGAAGAGTTTGGGAAGTTTTATGATGCTATAGAACTTTACCAAAAAGCTATACGACTTAAAAATAATTTTCCTGTAGCAAAATCTCAATTGATAAAGTGTAAAGGTGATATTTGTGATTGGAGTAATTTGGATAATGAAAAAAAATGGTTAGAAAATATTGGGATAAAAGGACAATCAATTAATCCACTTGGATTGCTTTATTATCAGGATGATCCAATAAAACAACTACAAAGATCTAAAAATTTTTTTGAGAAGAAATTTTTAAAAAAATCAAGCCTTATTTCTCCAAAAAAAAATAAAAAGATTCGTATAGGTTATTTTTCATCAGATTTTAGAGCGCATCCAGTAATGTATTTATTTTCATCAATATTAATGTTGCATGATAAATCTAAATTTGAAATCTATTTATACTCATTTGTGCTTAAAGAAGACGAATATACAGAAATGGCTAAGACATGTGGATGCATTTTTAAAGATATTAAAAACCTTACAGATGTTGAAGTGGTTCAACTTGTCAGGAAAGATAATATCGATATTGCAATTGATTTAATGGGTTATACCAAAAATCATAGGATGAATATTTTTTCATATAGAGTATCTCCCCTCCAACTTGGATATTTAGGATATCCTGGTACGACTGGTTCTAAAAACATTGATTATATTATTGCAGATAATATTTTGATTCCAAAAGAAAATGAAAAATTTTATACCGAAAAAATAATTAGGATGCCCAACTGTTTTCAATGTAATGATAATAAAAAAGAAATATCTAAGGAGATCATTTCTCGGAGACAATTCAACCTGCCTGAAAAAGGATTTGTTTTTACTTGTTTCTGTGCAAATAAAAAAATAACACTAAATGAATTCGAAGTTTGGATGCGATTGCTTAAAAACATAAAAGGTAGTGTTCTTTGGTTATATAAATCAAATAAATATTCAGCAGAAAACTTGATTAAAGAAGCTATTAAAAGAAATGTTGATCCAAAAAGAGTTATTTTCGCAACTAAATTGCCTTTATTAAAAGATCATCTTGCAAGATATGCTCTTGGTGATTTAGGACTTGATACATTTAATTATAATGGCCATGCAACCACTTCAGATGCTTTATGGGCTGGGTTGCCAGTATTAACAAAGATGGGAAAAAGTTATTCTGCACGTGTTTCAGCAAGTCTCCTAAATACTATTGGGTTAAAAGATTTAATAACTCATAGCGTAAAAGAATATGAAGAAAAAGCTTTATGTTTAGCTGAAGACCCTGCTAAATTAAAAAGTTTAAAATTTCAATTGGCTAAATCAATAAAAACCTCTTCACTCTATGATTCCGAACTATTTACAAAACAACTTGAGGAAAAATATTTAGAATTATTTTTTCAATAAAATCTTAAGTTTCAAACAAAAATATAATAATAATTTCGAATTTATAGAAACCTTTCAAAAAAAGGTCATCATTTATTACTTTTTATATTTATTTAAGTAACATTTGTAGAAGGCAGATCTCATTTTTTGATTAAATTTAAAAAAAATATAAAAAAATTTTGTCACAAGATGTCCTTTTTATTTCCTTCTATACATTCGATGGTAAATATCCAGAATTTGCAAAAAAACTAACAAAATCATTAAATAAATTTGATTTGAAATCACATATTGTGAAACTACAAAATAGTTTTAAAACTTGGGAGGAGGGGACACACTTTAAATCTAAATTCATTCTTCAATGTCTACTGAAATTCCGAAAAACTGTCGTTTGGTTGGATATAGATACTGAAATATGGAAATATCCAGAATTATTATTTGGAGATCATGATTTTGCAATTTATAACTGGTTAGCAGATAAAAATCATCATTTAGATGGGAAAATTTTATTTGATCAAAAAACTAAATTATTACTATGTTCTGGAGGAGTGCAAAAATATGCTTATACTGCTCCCGCAATTCATATTCTGATAAATTGGATTAGCAAAATAGAGGAAATTAAGAAAAAAAAAGTAGGTGATGATCCTATCTTAGACCAAGCTTTTAATGAAGGTAATTTTGATCTGAAAACCTTATGGCTACCAAAGACTTATAATAGGATGGAAAATCATTCTATTCATTGGTCAAAAATCCCAGATGATAAAATTTTTATAAATCATAGTTATACACCTCCTAAAGACAGGAAGCAAAATTCTAAATTAAATAAAGGATTCTAAATTGATATTAACTATTCCATTTTATACTCCAAAAGACAAACAAAGAAAAGAAGAATTATTTTCAGTACTTAATTCCAATATCCAAAAAAAATTTATAAAGAAAATAATATTATTAATAGATGATGATACTTTTAAAAACAAAGAATTAACAAGTTCTAAGCTTACAATAGTTCGTTTCAATAGGAGACCAACTTATGCGGATTGGATAAAAGAATCAAGAAAATACATAAATCATAATGATAACTTTGTAATTGCCAACGCTGATATTGAATTTCAAAATAATTTTGAAGAATTGATTTTTAATGAACTAAAAAAAGAGAAAAGTATTCTTTTATTAAGTCGTTATGAACTCATCGGAGATAAAGAATTAAGGTTGGTTAATAATCCTTATTACAGTCAAGATACATGGTGCTTAAAATCTAAAGATTTAGAATGTCTAGATGAAGCTCATTTGTCTTCGTTGAATATTCCGCTTGGGATTCCAAGGTGCGATAATAAAATTGCATATGAGTTTTGGCTTAGAGATTGGAAATTAATAAATCCATGTCGGAGGATAGTAACAATACATCATCAACAAAGTGGTATTAGAAATTATGATGAAAAAGATAAAACCATAATTGGGAATGTGGCTTATGTTTTCCCCAGCGAGGAAATAGCCAAAGTTAGTAAGGTAAGTTTATGGCTTTTCACTCTGACCAATAGAGCTCCAATAGCTATTCGAATAACCAATTATCTTATTAGTGATGCTGTTAATGAAAATAGTAAAGTTTGAAATAATTAGATTTCCCAGAAGGGATCTGTGGTTAATGAAACCTTTAACATACATTTTTTATCACTTTTAATATTACTTATACATGCTCTTACAGTTTCGCCATTAACATCTATTTCACAAGCTCCGCAGCTTCCTGTTAGACATCCAGATGGAATTTCTAAACCTGCTTTTTCTGCATTTGAAAACCAATCTTCTCCCTCAGAAACATAAGTTTCAATGTTATTTGGCCAAATAATTTTAATTTTTGAGTTCTTCAATTTATTAATGATGAGAGATTTAAATGCTTTTTAAATTCATTAGCTAGATTTTTAATTATTGATTCTCGCTTAACTTTATAAGAGCTTATTCTTTTCTTTAATGCTGGTAATTTTTTTCTTTTTCTTATTAAATTAATATATTGATCTCTCCAAATATCATTTTCAAAGATCCCATGTACATATGTTCCTGCAATAGTTCCACCTTCTTTATTTTCTTTGTACCAACCAAGATTTAAGTCTTTAAAAATAGGGTTAATCTTTAATGAGTTATGACTGTTATCTAATTCGGTATGGCCATTGTGAATTTCAAAACCACTAATTTTGGATTGGCATGGCCATAAAGATTCGGAATTGATTTGACGGGTTAATTTTTTCTCAAAGAAAGTTGTTTTTAATGGCAGTAATCCAATCCCTTTGGTTTTTTGTTGAGAATAAATTTTGGGACCCTCTTTAGAATAAGGATCTTCAAGAGATGTTCCTAACATTTGTAAACCTCCGCAAATCCCAATTATATTTCCATTACTATTTGAATATTCCCTTATTTCCTGAGATAAACCTGAATGTTCAAGAAATATTTGATCTTTAATAGTTTGTTTACTCCCCGGAAGAATTATAAAATCATATTTATTCAAGTTTTGCGATTCTTTAATCCATTCAATTAATAACGATTCTTCATTATCTAATGGATCAAAATCTGAAAAGTTACTTATAGATGGCAATTTTATAATTCCAACTTTGATCTCAGGATTTGAGAAGCGAGATTTTTTTTCTATTAAATCTAAAGAATCTTCCGGAGGGAATGAATCATTTAACCATGGAATTATTCCAATAACAGGTACTTTAGTTTTACTTTCTATCCATTTTTTTCCTTCTTTAAATAATGAGAGGTCTCCTCTAAATCTATTTATAATAATTCCTTTAATAAGTTTTTTTTCTTCTGGTTTCAATAACTCAAGTGTTCCGATTATTTGTGCAAATACTCCTCCTCTTTCAATATCAGTAACCAAAATGCAATTTGCATTTAAATACTTGGCAACTTTTAAATTTGTGAGATCTCTATGAATTAAATTCATTTCTACTGGACTTCCAGCTCCTTCGATAATTAAGCGGCAATTTGGGCTTTTTTTATAAATTGAACTTAAGCTTTTTTTAATTACTTCCCAACCTGGAATAAACCAATCTTGGTAGTAATTTTTGGCGGTTGTTATTCCTACACTTTTGCCAA
>MDTG01267778.1_pt1 | contig 10653 bp, 11 predicted proteins | sample 811421 | NCBI WGS metagenome assembly MDTG01 (sample SAMN05326645, study PRJNA326480) | marine metagenome | isolation source: seawater | place: Pacific Ocean: South East | collected 2011
TTACCCGCAAGCTCTTTTAAATTTATATTATTATTTAAAGGCTGCAATACTGCTGCTCTACTTGATACCTCGTTTACTGAAAACATTGTCCAATTGCTATTTTTTTGATTAGCATCCACAACAGCCAACTGGTTTACTCTTAAGCCATTTTCTTTTCCTACATTTACATATAATTTATTATTACTATATTCTAAAATAGCGGTTATAGGTTTGCATGTTAGTTTGTTTTTAATATTTTTTACTACGTCTAATGCTATATTTTCTATCTCTAGTTTTATATATTCCTTATCTACTTTAGAAAATAACTCTATCGTTTTAAAGTTACTATCTATATTTAAAGGTATCAAATACTTTTCATCTATAGTCTCTATTAAAGTCTTATCAGAAGAGTTGTAAATGTTAATGTTCATATGAAAACCTAATGCATCTGCATCTAGAAAATTTAAATTTTTCAATTTAGGTAACTCACCATCTCTAATGATAAAAGTTGTAGGATATATTTTAGTTTTATACATTTTTACAGAAGGTATAAATATAAAATCACCATTTTTAAGATTATATTCACCATTAACTAAAGTTTTATAATCAAAAGCTTTATCAAATTTGCTTTCATTAAAATCAAAATATTCATTTTTGTTATTTACATATTTAATTAAACTTTCAGACTTTAGCTTCTGAGTTATCAATTCTGACATATATTGTAAATTTGCATCATTATTTGTAGACACATTAGTAACATAAGATTTTAAGCCTTTGTATTCTATTAAATTGATTGTTCTTCTTGTATTACAACCACTAACATTTAAGTCTGGATTTCCTACAATGGCCTCTATTTTAACTTTATATATTTCATTCTTACTTTCAGAACTAATTATTTTATAATCTAATATTTTGCTTTCTGGCTTTACAGTGAAATTCTCTCTGATTGAAGTATTTTCATCAATTGAACTATAACCGTGCACTTCGACTCCACCTTTTACTGCAGCAAAATATAATGCATCTTCTAGAGCTCTTCTTTTTGCTTCATTTTGGTCAATACCGTTTATATGTATTTGTCCCTCAGATATAATTTTTCTTATATTTTTTTTGTATGTAGGCTTCTTTTCAATATTTTCTGATGTCTGGCTATTTGTACTTGCATAATACTCAGAGACCATAGCTGCTGAAGTAAGCCCAAAAATAAGCTTTTTCAAACCAAGGTTGCTGATTTTTTCTGCAGTTTCTCTAACAATATGAAAAGGTAAGGGAATTCTTTCAATAGTATTTTTAAACCCAGATAAGACATTTTCAGACTTAGAGGATGAAACATAAAATAAGAACAAAATTAAAAATATAAAGTACTTCCTCATATTATGCCTTTATTGTTCTGGCCTCTCTTAGAAGTAAAAGCATAATTTCTCTATCTATTTCTAAAACTGTTTCATACGTATCATCACCAGTAGGATTAATTCTTACAGTTCTAGCTCCTCTTATAGTACCTTGCACCATTGTACGAAAAGTATCATTTTGGGTAACTAAATCTATTACTGTCGTGCTTGAATCTACTTTTAAACCATGAATTTGTTCTGCTAATTCTCTCATTGCTGCCATTCTAGCAGCTCTTATAGCCATCAATCTTTTTTGTGCTACATTTTTTCCTGGTTGCGTTGATACTACAGCATAACCTACTGCTGTTATCGTAGGAATTTTTTCAACTGAAGCACTTAAAATTTCTTCAGTTGCCTTTATAACATCTTGCCCTTCTTCTGGAATGTTAATTGACTTTACTTTATCCTCATTGCTTTTTAAGGAGTAAGGAAAACCAAGTCCAGTATAAGAATTAGAACAACCTCCAACTAAAAGGATTGTAAAAATTAAACTAGTATATAATTTCATCATTAGTAATCTCCAAATTTAATTAAGCGTTACTTGCATTAAATATGCCATATAAAATAACGACAAAATTTTATTTAATTTTTAACATGAATGGCATATTTTTTGCGTTTCTATAAATATTAAAGGCAATTATGTAAGGTTTTGCCTGTAAAAAGAAGTTTTTTTGACAGTAATAGTCAATTTTTTGAGTAAAAACATTATTATAAGGAATGTATTTTGGATATAGTAGCAAAAAAGGATAATAAATTAAATATTATATCATCTATTAGTTTACCAATTGGTATTTTAATATTGATGACCATGATGGTAATACCATTGCCTGCTTTTCTTTTAGATGTATTTTTTACTACTAACATCTTAATTTCTTTAATTGTTTTAATGGTAGCATTACAAACATTTAAACCATTAGATTTCTCAAGCTTTCCAACAGTTTTGCTATTTGCGACTGTATTAAGGTTAGGTCTTAATGTAGCCTCCACCAGAATAGTTTTAAGTCAAGGTCATACTGGAACTGACGCGGCAGGTAACGTTATAGAAGCTTTTGGTAATTTTGTCATTGGAAATGATTATGTGGTTGGAATATTTGTTTTTGCTATTTTAATAATAATTAATCTTGTGGTAATTACAAAGGGAGCAGGTCGAGTTTCAGAAGTATCCGCAAGATTTACGCTAGATGCTATGCCAGGAAAGCAAATGGCAATTGATGCTGATTTAGGTGCAGGAGTGTTATCAAGCGAAGAAGCTAAAGAAAAAAGACAAAGTATAGAAAAAGAGGCAGATTTTTATGGAGCTATGGATGGAGCATCAAAATTTGTTAAAGGGGATGCAATTGCTGCTATTTTAATCTTAATTATTAACGTTGTTGGAGGTTTGATAATTGGAACTACTCAGCATGACTTATCTTTTTCAAATGCTGCTCAAAATTATGTTATTTTATCAGTTGGAGATGGGTTGGTTGCTCAAATACCATCTCTATTATTAGCAATGGCTACTGCTGTAATCGTGACAAGAATATCATCTAATTACGATCTGTCTGACCAGATTTCAAATGAAGTTGGAATGACTAGAGCCTGGGTTCCTGCAGCGAGTGTACTTTTATTAATAGGCTTTATTCCTGGAATGCCAAATTTTTTATTCATAACAAGTAGTTTTATAGCTGCAGGTATAGCCTACTATCTTTATAAGAGAAATGGAAAAGCCGATGAAGAAGGGCTAGAAGAAGTAAATGAAAATGATGAAAAAACTGAGACTGATAAAATAGATTTAGACGAAGTGACCGATAATTCACCAGTATCAATTCAGTTAGGATATGGGTTAATTAAATTAGTCGATCAAGATAATACAGGTCCATTAGTTTCAAGAGTAACTGGAGTTAGAAGACAAGTTTCTAAAGATTTAGGTTTTATATTACCCTCGGTAAGAATTACTGATGATTTAAATTTAGGAGCTGACGAATATACTATTAAATTAGGACAAACAATAATAGGACAAAATCAAGTTTTTCCAGATAAACTATTGGCTATTCCAGGAGATGAAAGTGACGTAAAAATTTCAGGAATAGATGTTAAAGATCCTTCATTTAATATGGAAGCTACATGGATAGATAAATACAATAAAGATAAAGCAGAGAATGCTGGCTATATGATAGTTACTCCAGAAGCAGTTATAGCTACACATTTAAACCAGATACTAGTTAAGCATGCTGGTGACCTTATAGGGCAAGATGAAGTACAAGAACTTTTAGACAACCTGCAAAAAACTACGCCAAAACTAGTTGATACAGTTGTTCCTAAGGTATTACCTCTCAACCAATTAACTGGTGTATTAAAAATATTATTGACAGAATCAGTTCCTATTACCGACTTAAGAAGAGTATTAGAATTATTATCTAATATAAATGTTTCTAGTATGAGTATAATGGATATTGCGGAAACACTTAGGCCTGCTTTAGTAGGATTATTGATCCAAAAAATATGTCCAATCAATAAACCCTTATCCGTAATAACTTTAGCACCAGAGATGGAACAAATAATTATTAATGCTGCTAAAGATAAAAATAGTACAGGACTTATTTTAGAGCCTAATTTTACGCAAAATATGATCAAAGCAATTGCAAAAGCCTATGAAACGGCAAATTCAAAGGGCATTAACCCAGTAATGCTTACTTCGCCCGTAATAAGAAGGGATTTATCGAATTTAATAAGACAAAATATTGACGATTTGAATGTTCTTTCGTTTACCGAATTACCGGAAACTAGAAAAGTAGAAGTAGTTGCGACAATAGAAAATAAAACAGAGGAGAATAAAAAATGATAAACGGTACAACAAAAATTAAAGCAAAAGACACCACGTCTGCTATGGAAAAAGTGGTAAATCAATTAGGAGATGATTGCGTAATTTTATCTACAAGAAAAATTAATGGTCAAATTGAAATTACTGCTTCTAATTCTCCTAAATTTAAAAGCTCTGTAAAGAAGAGGTATGATAAGAAAAAGTTTGCTAATATTTACAAATTGAAATCTGGTAAATTAGATATTGATGATAGTAAAATAAAATCGGTAGAAAAACCTTCTTTTGATAAAATAGAAAAAAAGAAAGAAAATTTTTCTAGTCTCAGAGAAGTTTTTAAAGATGAACTTTCTGGGTTACTAAGTAAAATAGATAAAAGGCTGGAAAATATTTATTTAACAGATGAAAAAAATATTAGTAAAAATGTGTTTTTTTCTCATGGTCTTAAACTTAAAGAATTAGGTTTTTCTAATCATGTTATAGAAAAATTTCTGAAGACAGCTGATTTAGAAGAAAACAATTATGAAAAAGCAAGAGTAAGTTTTTTTAGAAATTTATCAGAAAACTTAGCTGCTCCATATCCTGAAAGAATTTTTAAATCTAAATTAATCTTAGTTACAGGTACATCTGGTACTGGCAAGACAACTATGGCTGCAAAAATTGCTTCTGCTATTGTAGATACTAAAGGCAGAAACAATATAGTTTTGGCTGAGTTATGCAGAAATAGTAAATCAGCATCAGAAGATTTAAAAGCCTTTGCTAGGTTATTAAATGTTCCTATTACAAATCAATTAAAAAATGGTGATTTATCTGATACTATGATACTAAATGATAATGCAAAGTTGGTTGTAGATTTAGCTGGAGATTTTAACAGCGGCAATAAAATTATTGAGGAATTAGAAAATAGACATGGAGATAAAAATATTTGTACTGTATTATGTATTCAAAGCGGTTCTTCTGTAGAAATGGTTAATAATATTTGGAGTAAAATAAAAGCAAGGCGCCCTTTAGTTGCAATTACAAAGTCTGATGAATGCGATATATCGGCATCTGTTCTTTCTGAGTTATCTAAATTAAAAGGAAATTTAGGAATAGTAAGTGGCACTAGGTCTGTAGTAGATTCTTTACTGTTTACTGACTCTGATGTTTTGACAAAGTTTATGAAAGAAAACTTTTAAGTAATGTCTACTGCATTAGCAATAGCAAGTGGTAAAGGTGGAGTTGGAAAAACTACATTTGCTGTAAATCTAGCCATAACACAAGCTGAAAATGGTAAATGCTTATTATTAGACGCTGATTTGGGTATGGCTAATGCGCACATACTTCTTGGTTTAAACCCTTCTTTAACTATAAAAGATGTAATTGATGGTAAAAATAGTTTAGAAGAGATCATATCAGAAGGACCACAATCCTTGAAATTTATATCTGGTGGAACTGGCATTAGTGAGCTTTTAAATTTGGAAAAAGAAAAAAAATTAAACTTTGTAAGAAAGTTTGAAACTTTATCTAATGAAGTTGAACATTTAATAGTAGATGTAAGTGCTGGAGCAGAAGAAACCTCCTTGAACATACTCTCTGCCTCTGATAAAATTTTAGTTGTTTTAGTTAATGAACCAACTAGTTTTATGGATGCTTTTACATTAATTAAAACGTGTAATTTGGAGTTTGGTATTAATGAATTTTGTGTGGCTGTGAATATGGTTCATACTGATTATCAAGGTAAATCTGTGTTTGATAAATTTAACCAAATTGTTACTAAGTTTTATAACGTAAATATTTCTTATGTTGGAAATTTACTATTTCAGAATGAAATAAAAGAGTCAATTCTTAAAAAAAGGCCTGCAGTATTGTCTGAAAAGAATAAAAATGTAAAGGAATTGTTTAAAAATATTCTCAAAAAAATTAACCAAGCTCCGTCTAATAAATTTAACGGTATAAAATTTTTTAATACTTCTTCTTTAAAAAGTTAGAATGTCTTTATCATATAAAAATATTAATACTCCTCAAAAAGAAGAATTGATAAAAGGATGCACTGATTTAGTAAGAAAAATAGCATGGCACTATCATGGAAGAGTAAGAAATATTGTAGAAATTGATGATTTAATTCAGATTGGTATGGTAGGTCTAGTTACAGCAGCACAGAATTTTGTTGAAAAGCCAGGGGTTGCCTTTGCCAGTTATGCAAAAATTAGAATTAAAGGCGAGATCATTGATTTTCTCAGAAAAAACTCGAACCTCTGTAGAACTACAATAAGTAATAAACAAAAGTACGAAAAAGCTTTAGAAAGCTTAAGAAAAGAAAATAATAGAGAACCTGTTGAAGAGGAAGTTGCAAAACAATTAAATATAGATATTAATGAACTCTATATATGGAAAGAAGCTTTTGCTGCTAATAAACTAGAAGATATTGATTCAGTCTATGATGAATTCTCTATATGGTTTCAGTCTAAAGACGATACTCCTGAAGATAATTTTACTGATTTAGAACTAAGAGCCGCCTTATTAAAAACCCTTAAAAAATTAGAAAAGACAGAAGCCTTAATAATTCAGCTTTATTACGTTGAAGAATTAAATGTTTATGAAATAGCTGAAATCTTAGAATTAACTAATGGAAGAATATCTCAAATTAAATCCAATGCAATAAAAAAATTAAGAGCAGAATTGAAAAAGAATTTTTAATAAATGTCAGAATGGTCACAAATACAATCTATTGAAATGCTTGTTTCTCAAGCAGAACAATCTCTAAATATAAGTAAAAATGATAATAATCTAACAGTATCATGCGATTTGCTTAACATAGCTAGAGGTAGGTGTGAAATAATACTATATAAAGAAAAAGATTTAAAAAATAATCAAAACAGTATCATTATTAGCTCAGAAAAACCTATAATGAAAGCCATTAAAACTTTAACCAAAGAACAATACAAAGATTTTCTATCCTCATTTTACAACTACGCACAGTATAAATTTAAAAAAATAAAAATTGTCTTATTTATTGATAAGCCTATTGCTATAGATACCGAAGGGTTCCTAAATATTGAAGAGGATTTATTATTAAAAATTACAGATATTAAGCTTACTGTTCCAATTCTTTGATGATTATGAGTCCATCAATCGCCTTGTAACATCAACGTTACTTTGTAAAATACGTGCATTTCCATTAAAAGCTTGTTGAGTTTGCAATAAATTTACCATTTCATTTAAAATATTAGTATTAGAACTTTCAAGTGAACCAGATAAAATTTCTCCAAAACTTCCCACCATTGCTGATCCTAAAACTTGCTCTCCACTTTTATTATTAGCCTGATAAGTATTTGCACCAGTTTGCTTTAAAGCAGTCTCATTAGTAAACTTTGCTAATGCTACTTGCCCTCTTTGTATAATATTATTTAACCCATATGTAGTTTCAATATTTCCTTTTGCATCTATATTTAATGCCGTTAAAGATACAGTTTTACCTTCAGCATTCTCTATGCTTAATGGTATGTTTAATGGAATTGCTGATGATTTATTTAGATTTCCCTCTTTATCTATTGGATAACCAGCAACATTGAAACCGTCTGTAGTTATTAAATTTCCAAAAGCGTCTAAATTAAAAGATCCATCTCTTGTAAATCTAGGGTCTGCTCCCTCTCTTGGAGATAATACAAAAAAACCTCTTCCAGAAATTGTCAAATCTAATGCACCACCTGTCATAATCGGGGACCCCTGCTGCATTATCTTCTGCGTTCCTTGCATGAAAGCACCTAAACCACCTTTGCTATTGGGCTTATCTGACAAAGCCTTAGCATAAAAATCTACGAATTCTGTTCTAGTTCTTTTAAAACCAGTGGTAGCAGAATTGGCAATATTATTTGAAATAACACCTAATTGTTTTGAAATTGCATCTAAACCGTTTCTGGTAATATTGAACATAAATTAACTCCTAATGACAAAGTTATTGCAAAATTAATACCATTTATTATGTTATATAAGGTGAATATAATAGTTTTATAAAATTATGAGTAAAAAAAAAGAAACTACTGCATTAGTACCCGTCAAAAATACATTACCTGCACCGGTAAAAAAAGGGCAATTAAAAACACCTTTTTCATTAGTTGATGAAGCAATACATCTAAATACTAGGAAAGATGTACAAGCAATATTACCTGATGTATTAGGTAGAGTCTTGGCACGTATATGGATAGATGCTGAATTTAGAGATGCTTTTAAACAAGAACCTCAAAAAACATTAGAGTTTCATGGTATTTTTTTACCAGAAGAAATGACACTAGAATTTCAAAAGCCTAATTCAGATAGACCTAGAGTAGTCGTTTATGAAAAAAAGCCAGGTATACGAATTAAGTTAAGAGTTTTACATTTACAATTAATAATGATAGCAGGTAGGTAATGCTAAAATTAAAATATTTAGCGATCTGCCTTTTTTTTCTTTTAACAATTCAAGCTTATAGTACAATACCTAACTTAGAGAATAGAGATAAAAATCAAATCAAAAGTGGTATATTAGACACTTATTTAAGGAGCATGGGAAAATGGGATATACCATTTTTAGATTTACTTGAAAATAAATCAGGAGCAGCTTGTATTCAGTGGAGCAAAATGTCAGAAAATTTTTTAAAAGAAGGAATGTTTGATGCCTTAGGCTACAGTCAGAATATTCCAAATAAAAAAGCATCTCAAATTGCAGCAATTGCAGGATGTAAAAAAATGAAAGATTATTATAAACTTGGCAATACTTGTAAATGTGAAGTAATTATAACAAACAATCAAAATCAAGTAATACTTCCGATAATAGAATTTGATAAAAAAAAAGAATTTAAAGAAGCAGTAGAGTTTTATAAAAATGAAAATTATCAAGAAGCACACAAAAAATTTTTAAAGCTATCAGAATTGGGGGATAGTATTTCTCAGCACAATCTTTCTATAATTCTATATGAAGGGAAAGGTTTTCCTCAAAACTTTAATAAAGCTTATTATTGGGCTTTATCCTCAAATTTATATGGCGAGAAGAGAGCCGCTAAACTAGTTAAAAAGAACTCTAAAAGGCTTTCTAAAGAAGAAATAAATCAAATTAATGAGGAATTAAGAGATAACCTTGAGAAGCTAGTAATTGAAGAAGGTGTTTTACACGCCATTGTTCCTTTAGCTAAATGGTTTGTTACAATACCAAAAGACATAGATTATGCTAGTGCTTATAAGTGGTTATCAGTAGCTTCTGCCTTTAACATAAAAAACACAAAACCAGCGCGAGACAGTATATTTAAAAACATGAATAAGGATCTAATTTCTTCCGTTCAAGTAGAAGCTAATGAAATTTTTGATAGCGTAAAAAAAATTAAAAATAAACCTAATGGAGGGAATTGATGAAATATAATGTTAAATGGATAATAAATGGAGAAATTATTAGCGAAGCATCCTCAAAAGAAGAAGCCGAGAAAGATATAAAAACTAAACTTGAAACCTTTATAAGCAAAAACAAAAAAGAGTTAGAAAGTTTGGGAGCCTCAGCTATACAAGGAAGTGCATCATTAGTAGAATAGGAATATGACTAAAATAAAATTGAGAAAGAGGCTATGGGAAATTCTTGAAAAAGGTGGTCCTAATGATAAAATAAGTTTTTATACTGACATTTTTCTCATAACCTTAATTATTACTAATATTATAGCAGTAGTTTTAGAGACTGTAGATAGTATATATAGTTTATACCAGCTTGAATTTTTAGTGTTTGAAAGAGTTTCTACATTTATTTTTTTAATTGAATACATATTAAGAGTGTGGGTATCTATAGAAACAAAAATAAAGAATGCAAAAGATAATGCTATACTTATTCGTTTAAAATATATGTCAACATGGCCTGCTATTATAGATTTATTGGCAGTTTTATCAGGGTTGCTTCCCATGATATTTGAGGTAGATCTCAGAATTTTGAGAGCCTTAAGAATGCTGAGATTATTAAAATTTAGCCGATATTTTAAAGTAATGAATTTATTGCTTGGTGTTTTAAAAGAAGAAAAACAATCTTTTTTGGCTGCAATGTTTTTGCTTGTAATAGCAATGCTTATTGCTTCCACTGGTATATATATTTTTGAAAAAGATGCTCAACCAGATAAATTTGGATCCATACCTGAAGCAATGTGGTGGGCTGTAGCTACTTTAACAACAGTTGGATATGGAGACGTTACCCCAATTACGGCAATGGGTAAGCTTTTTGGTGCAATAATTACTGTTATTGGAATTGGCACCGTCGCATTACCTTCTGGAATATTAGCTTCTGGATTTTCAGATCAATTAAAAAGAAGGCAAAATACTTATAAAGATGAATTAAGCAAAGCTCTTAAAGATGGTGTAATTACAAATGCAGAAAGAAGTAATCTGTCAAAAATCGCAGAAGATATGAATCTATCAATAGAACAAATAAAAACGATGGAGGATAAATTAAAAGAAAATAATTAATTTTTTTTTAACTTTTTCTTTTTAAACTCATAATAA
>MDTG01274215.1_pt1 | contig 10653 bp, 4 predicted proteins | sample 811421 | NCBI WGS metagenome assembly MDTG01 (sample SAMN05326645, study PRJNA326480) | marine metagenome | isolation source: seawater | place: Pacific Ocean: South East | collected 2011
CATCATCGGGAAGGAAACGGTCGAGATTCCATTTCAACTCGTTGGATTTTGGCAAGACCATGTAAATTCCCGTTTTCCCTGAATCTGCAACAGATAGATCATCATCTCTGGGCAATAGTTTGCCTTGTTTAAATGGTATACCCATTCCAGCTAACGAATTATATATATGCATGGAGTTGCGACTCTTTTGATGGCTTTGATCCCCTGATTCAAAAAACTTTGTTTTCGGATTTGAAGCCAGCTTTTCAAATTCTTCTTTCATCGTAGCAAGATAAACAACAGGCTCAGGCATCTGACCGATAACAGTCGCCCTTTTGAGTGCTTTCAGCCCAATTTCACGATAATTCTGAAACTGCATAGGGGACATCTGAAGTAATTCAGAGCTATTTTTGAAACCGTCTTCCGAGGAGGTTTCGGGAGGGAGTGATTCACCCATTGAGAAAGGGACACCCAACAAATCTTCAACAGCATAATTATATTCGTATCGGGTGAGTCTTCGGAATGAAGAGTTCCCCTTTTCACTTCTTGCTATTCTCGATGCCCTTTGCAGTTCCAACGAAAGCCAATCAACTGTTAAAGAGCGGTTTGCGTCGGACAACTGCACCGAAGCGTCCTCGGGAGGCATCTCTCCATTGCTCAGCACGTCCATGACCTCCAACCACCAGTCCTTGTCTCCCCCCTTGATCAAGTCCGGGTTGAGCGTGTCGATTCGAAATTTTCCTTTTTGCTTTTTAGGGCCATGGCATTCCAAGCAACTTTGTTCCAATGCTGGTCGGATAGAAGTATGAAAGTCAGAAAGATTTGCTTCGGTAGTTTTTGTAATCGCCAGTCCTTCTTGGACTCTTCGGTCCGAATGCTCCGCTAGAAGGAGAGAGTTTAAACGCCCGACATCTTTTGCTTCGGCAAAAGTCATGGGTTTGACAGGAACTCCGATTGCATCAATTTCGAGAAGAGAGGAATGCCAGACATTTTTCGGATTAACATCATCTCCTGGATTGCGAAAGATAAACCTAAGATCAGTCACTTTGAATAAAGAGCATGCAACGCGGGTCAAGTTAAAGACTCCGTTTTTACGAGCCAAAATTCGCTTGCATAAGGGAACAAAGGTTTTTCCCCGGTCCATGCTGTAGACTAGATCGAAGTCCTGTTGCGAACGACTGTCCCCATTCCATGAAAATACCCTGACCTCCTTCAATTCAATGATTTTTAGGTTCGAGAAAGTAATGACCCAATCCTCGACTCCATCCTTGGCAAAGGTTCGGAAAGAAGAGTTGCTCAAATTTCCCAATCCGTCGGTCAGTTTGAAAAAATCTCCTGCTTGCAGTTTCAGGTTAGAGTTAAATGGTACGCCCTTTAACAAATCATTATCCAAAATTTTTTGACTGAGCTTATGTCCTGTTTCGGTGGTAAAACTTGCGCCTGAGCACAGTTGTACGATTCCAAAAATGATACAAATATGGAAAACTCTAATAATTACTGAATCTGTTGGAATGAGTTTTTTAATAACCTCAGCTAAGATATTTAATATATGATAACGGGCAACTTATGACATATTATAAAAACATTATATAACTCAGAAAACAAATGCTGTATTTACTCTTTTGATAATTAAAACCAACTGAATGAGCGATAAATAATTGACTGAATTTTCTTCATAAAATTAACGGATTAGTTGGTCTCCATAGGGATTTTCATTGGTTACGCTCTGATAAAATCTACCAAGATTAGTTAAATTCCCTTTATGGTCAAACAACGCGGAACTTGTTCCTACCGCCTCATCGATTCCAAAAGAAAACCACGCATAACCGGCGATCCAATTTTGGGATTCCATCCATGGAAGAACATCTTTCATGAACTTAAGTACTGATTTTTCAGAATGAGTATTTCCCTTAACTGATTTTGCACCCCAGTCCGCCACCGCAAATTCAGAAATGATCAAAGGGCGACGATCATAAGCCTCATAGACTTGAATCATCCGCTCTTTGAATGATCTGGGACTTGGGCCGCCGTACCAGTGAACACCAATGTAGTCCATGCGGTAATTGCGCTTATTTGCCTCTCGCATAAAGTCTCTCATCCAAGTTCCACGGACGCCTTGTGTACTTTCGTCTTCATCACTTAGAGGGTTAGCGCATGCCGGACTGCAAAGTGGAACCTCAAGACCTTCGAGCATTGGCCAGTATTTGAGGGCTTCGGTGTAAGGCATATTCGCCTGTTCCTGTTTGTCCGGTTCATTAAAGCCAAGCAGGCGCTTAACTTTGCCTGAATCAATTTGGGGAACGACATCACTCTGCAAAGCTTTATTTAATCCTTCCTTTCCCCATGCCCCCCATGTCATGGGAATAAATTCCATCTCAACCGGCTGGGCACCCACGCGACTGGTTCCCCAGGAATAGTTCCAGTATGAGTTCGTTGCTTTTATCTTGGGAATATTCTGAACCCAACTTCCATTCTTTCCCTCTTCTCTTAGAGTAAAACAAATTCCTTTTTTTCCCGGTAATTTCAAAGCAGCATCTAGGGGATCTGTTTCGAGGGAAAGTTCGCTTAGACCACCCGTGGAAAGTTCCGCAATTCGATCCCGTGATGAGGCAGCAGGAGACCAGTACCAACCTTTTTTGTCCCAGGTCTGTCCAAACTCGTAATCAGCGATTACAGTGTAGTATGCAGCCAAGGCTCCCTCACGATCCCCTTTTTTGAAAAGAGCCTCACCCTTAAGCCATACAATAGTGGCAACTTCGTTGAGTGTATTATATTTTTTGGCTTCCTTGGCTGAAGGTAATCTGAAAAGCTCGCTGTTTCGCTTTCGTGCCTGCTCCCCCCACCTCCGAATTGACTCGTTTGCCAAAAGCTCAACTTCATTAAATTCATTTTTGCCCAAAGCTTTCCAGGCTTTGCCGGTAATCTCCCATGCTTCATCTGCAAAAAGAGAAGATGCCAATAAGATGGACCTACCAATAAGAAGTTTAATCAAAAAATTCAGTTTCATAAAATCAGGGCAGTTTTTATTAAGTATTTAACGGTTACGGCTTTCTATCTTTGAATCATTTTTAACCATACTTAAATATTTAATTTGGCGATAAGCATGCTTTAATCTTTCAGAAGTGAGAATTGATAATAGACTGAATTTTTCTTTTTAAGAAATTTGAAACTTACACTTCAACTTATACTACTTTCATTTCCTTTAGTGTGTTTTAGTCAAGGAATTGGAGAAAGGGTATCTTTCGAAAAAGAGATTCTCCCGGTCCTCAAAGCCAATTGTGTTAAATGTCATGGTGCTAATAAACAAAAGGGGGATGTCCGACTGGATACATTATCAACCGATTTCCTAAACGATCGTAGAGCTGCCGAAATCTGGCACGATGCATCGGATCAAATAAAACTGGGAGAAATGCCACCCGAGGATGAGAAGCCCCTTACTTCAATAGAGCGCCAACTCATCACTGAATGGATTGACTCGAGCCTAGACAATGCCTTGCAAAAAATGAAAGGCGAACAAAGCGAAGCCGTGATCAGAAGACTCAATCGCATTGAGTATCAATATACCATGGAAGATCTACTGGGTTTAAAAATGAATTATATTGAGGGCTTAGCCAGCGACCCCTTGTCTTCAGATGGATTTCTTAACAATGGAAAAGTTTTGGGAATGTCTTCCCTACAAATCGAACATTATCTTAAAACAGCCCGAAAAGCCTTTGGATTAATTTTAAATGATGAGGACCAGCCCGAGTCTAAAGCGTATGAGGTAAAGTGGAATAAGGGCAATATCAGGGGTCCAAGCAGCAAAGCATATGTGGGTAAATCAGACCATCGGTTAGGACGATTCAACTACTGGCATGGCAATTTTCAACAGCCTCCTAAAACTGGAAGATTCACCATAAGAATAAAGGCACGCAATGAAAGAAAACCCGGGTATCCCTCCCCCATCCTTCAGGGAAGGTACGGATTTTTTGTTTCCGGTCTGACATTGAATATTCAAGGATCACTACCGGAAATAGAAATTGATTCAAACGAAACGAAAACCTACGAAATTTCTACGTACGCAGAACTATTTCCGATGACTTTGGCCAATGTTCCCGAGGATAAACTTAATGGAGTTCTTACATTTAGAAATGCGCTTGATGACGGAAACCCTATACCAAAACAATTGGAAAAAGTAACCGAAACCAAAGATAAAAAGGGGAAAGTAAAAAAGAAAAAGACCAAGTACTATCCAGTAGATTCAAACTTTCCAAAAATTATTATTGAAGATGTCGAGTTTATTTCAAACGACTATTCAAACTGGCCTTCGCAACTACATCGGAAAATAGTTCTCCCTGAAGAAGATTTGAATAAAGACGAAACCGCCAAGTCGGTCATCTCCCGGTTCCTTAAAAGAGCTTGGAGGAAACCGATCGATCCTGAAACAGCCGAAAAATGGTTTCAACATTTCAAAAATATCAAAAGACTGGAAAGATCATCGATCGATGCTCTTAGAGAGACCCTCGCCACCAGCCTTGCGTCCACGAACTTTCTGTACCTGAGCTCACCGGAACCCAATAAAAACAAAACATCTTTACTTTCTTCTCATGAATTAGCCTCTCGCCTTTCTTATTTTCTTTGGTCGTCCATGCCTGATCATGAACTTCGAGCGCTTGCCGATCAAAATAGACTGAGCGACTCAAAAGTTCTTGTCATGCAAATCAAAAGGATGCTCAGAGACCCAAGGAGTAATAGGTTTGCCGAAGAATTCAGCAAACAATGGCTAGATCTGGGAGGGGTGGATCGGGTTGCAGTGAATCCGCGATACCACCCAAACTTCGATAACCGCCTCAAGCCCTACATGCAGGCTGAGAGTCTTGAATTTTTTAAAGAAATTTTCAAAAGAGATCTACCAATGACGCAAATAATCGATGCCGACTTTACTATGCTTAACGCACGGTTGGCAAAGCACTACGGGTTGGAAGGACCCAAATCGCAAAACTTCGAAAGAACATCTCTTGAAAGTACAAATCGAGCCGGAGGCATTCTTGGGCACGCATCCATTCATCTTTCCGGATCAGACGGAGCTGAATCTCATCCAATACGCCGGGCAGTCTGGCTTCGAAAACGTCTCCTACACGATCCCCCCAAACCACCGCCACCAGATGTTCCTGGAATCGAAGAAAGTGTGGCAGACTTCGAAAAGCTCACTCTTCGCGAACAGCTTGAATTTCATCGAAAAAAAGAATCCTGCAATGACTGCCACCGCACCCTCGATCCATGGGGAATCGCTTTAGAGGAATATAGTGCGGTCGGATTAAAAAGAGAAAAAACAACCGTTCACAAGAAGCCAATCACCTCTGATACCATCCTTCCAGGGAATCATCCCGTGGATGGAATTGTAGAATTACAAAAGTTCATTCTTTCGCATCGGAAAGATCAGTTTGCCCATGCCATTTGTTCGAAAGTTCTGACATATGCATTGGGCAGATCTTTAACTCTGAACGATGAAATTTTAGTGAATGAGTTAAAAAATAAATTCGTGAAAGACAGATTTCGCCTGTCGGGCCTCATTGAAAATATCGTTCTTTGCGAAACTTTCCGTTCGCATTAAATTTACAGATAAATCATCATAAAGTTGTGAAAATATTGGGTAAATCCAGGATAAATAGAAGAGCCATGCTCAAGGCATCGGGTATTTGCATGGCATTGCCTTGGATGGAATCATTGGCCGGGCCATCTTCTTCCCCATCTCCCAAAAGGTTTTGCTCCATTTATTTTCCATATGGGGTAAGTCTGCCTAATCAGGAAAGCGAATTCAGCCAGTGGAATTGGTTTCCCCAAGGTGAGGGCAAGAACTTCTCTTTCAATAAGTCTCTGGAACCACTTAACAAATTTCGTGATCATGTGACTGTGTTGGGAGGACTTTGTCACCCAAAAGTCAAAAGAATCGGAGGTCATGACAGTGGAGATACTTTTCTTACCGGTGAAGAAATGAGCCTTAAAGCAAATGGGCTTAAAAACTCCATCTCTCTAGACCAGTTTATGGCTCATACCCATCGTCTTGGAGCAGAAACTCGATTTTCCAGCCTGTCTCTATCATCCGATGGCGGTACTGGCATGCCTACTCGGGCTAATACGCTTTCTTTTTCAAACACCGGTCACCCCATTCCCTCCTTCAATCGTCCAGCGATTGTTTTCGAAAGACTTTTTGGTCTCAGTGGTGAATCCATCGATGCACAAAGAAAAGGTCTCTCTCAAACTGGGAGCCATCTTGATCTTCTCCTTGACGATGCAAAATCAATGCACCGCCAGTTAGGCAAGACGGACCAGGATAAATTGGATCAGTACCTCACTTCCGTTCGGGAAATTGAAAAAGATGTGGAACGCTCTGCCCAATGGCTCGATGTCCCCAGACCCAAAGTTAATGCCGAAGGATTAAGTCTTGATGCGGATAATGAGACTCCGGAAAAGCTAATTTACACTATGCTCGATCTGATTGCCCTCGCCTTTCAGACTGACTCCACTCGTTTTATTACTTATCAATTGGCGAGCATGCATGGGGCGATTTCCATCGCCAATAAATTTCCTTCGCTTCTTGGTTTTCCTAAAGATGCACATGGTCTTGCCCACGGAGCTGGTAAAGGAGCAGGTGCCGAAAACAAGGGCAAATGGGATCTCTACCAAACTAAATGCTTTGCTTATCTGCTCAATCGCCTTTCTGAAATGCCAGAGGGTAATGGTTCAGTGCTCGACAACACCTGCCTGCTCTACGGAAGCAGTAACAGTAAGACTCATAATAATACTAATTATCCACTCGTTTTAGCCGGAGGCAAAAATATGGGATACGAGCATGGACAGTACATCAAATTCACAAATGATGTCCCATTGTCCAACCTATTTGTCACCATCCAAAAAGGGATGGGGGCAAAAGCTGACTCCTTTGCAGACAGTTCAGGAGAGATGAAAGAAGTCTTATCTTCTTAAATCAGTCCTTCAGCGTTTTCTTTCCAGTGGCAAAATCCTTGGTGATAGTTGCCCGGTCATATTCATCTCCTAAAACCGTGTAGGCCACATAACTGAGGGTATTTTCCTCTATGGTTATGACCTGAAAAAACTGGGTCTGTTCAGCGGTCTTATCAGACTGATACCCTTGTGACTTGTAAGCAAGAATCTGCTTACGATCGAGACCGTACTGCTTGGGACCACTAACGGAGGTCACATAGACTGTACCTAGTTCAGGAGTATCACCATCGCTTGTGCGTACAGGCACATGCCCTCTTGCATAAGTATGATCATGTCCATTAAGGACAAGATCCACATTATATTTATCCAGTAATGGCTTCCAATTTTCACGGGCAAACTTGAAGTCCCGACCACGAGCGGGCGAGAATACGGAATGGTGACAGGTTACAATTTTCCATTTTGCCGTAGAATTTTTTAACTGGGTTTCAAGATACTTAGTCTGGGACTCTAAGTTATCAGTGGAATTAAGCACGATGATTTGAACATCCTGATAATCAACGGTGTAGACAGTTTCATGCAACTTGGGGTCCAAACTCTTTTCCACAGGTAAGGTAAATTGAGGACGCCATTGAATGGAGACCCTGCGGGATCCACCATTAACTGCGGAAAACTCATGATTTCCAACCGCTGGAATGGCCGTCCATTGACTGTGTAAAAATCCACCTGCTTTGAACCATTGGGCCCATTCATGGTCACGGTGGGCAATGTTTACAAGATCACCAGCATGAATCGCAAAAGAAGCGTTGGGAGCCGTTTGATATGCCATACGTATAACCCTAGACCAATGATCTAAAATATCATTTTGGGCATCTCCAAAATATACAAATTGAATAGGTGCGTAGGTTGACTTGGCCGTACGGAATTGAATCCACTCGGACCAGTGCTTGGATCCATCGCCTACACGATACACATACAATGTATCGGGCTTTAAACCTTGAAATCGAACACTGTGATAATGGACAATCAGCGAGGAATTCCTTTTATATTGCCCGAGATCAAATGGTTCGGTAACAGCATCAATCTCAGTATCATCGCTTGTAAACTTTGAGTTGACTGTGGCTTCAGCAATCTGGGCAACCGCTTTGGTTACGGTTTTATCAGTTCTCCAGGTAACAGCTCTGCTGGTAGAGGGATCCCCATGAAAAGTCAGAATAATCCGATCCGGATCCTTGCTTGGGATTTCCCAATGTCGAAGTCCATCATGGTCCTCATGGGACATTAGCGAGAATGCGCAGAAGTGTGCTACTAAAAGGTGAATAAAAGGAATCAGTTTCATATTGGTAATTTAATATTTTTTTAGGAAAGCCACTACATCCGCAACATCCTGCTCAGACATTCCCAGTTGATGGGCTGATAACATAAGCGAATTACGAGAAGGCTGGATGAAATGGATTTCATGACTAGGTACTTTCTGGATGAGACCACCTGTACACTTAATCGTAAGAGGGTCGCTTTCCGAGAGAATTATTCCGTTTATTCTCCAAAAACTTTTTCGATCCTTCCAATTCGGCTCCAGGGTCACTTCACTAGCTTCATACCCATGAGCAATCCCAGCGGAAGGATGAATGATAGCCCGGGCGATTTCTTCAGCGGATCTTCCCTGCCCCCACCCCTTCAGGTTGGGTCCAAAATCAACCCCAAGATTATCAAGCTGATGACAACTATAACATCGAGCGGCAGAGGATTTCCCCTTTTCATAGTCTCCTGTTAACTTGATTACATTAGCAACTTTAAGAGGACCAACCTCATTTCGGACTGCTGGAACCTGAACCAGTGGTTTTGGTTTCGCATCGATAATATTATTTGCAATGAGAAATGCACGAACCGGATGATCCTTCCATCGGTGGATCATACCCTTTACCAAAAACTGTTTAGCCAAATCCTTCACCTTTTCGTTTTCAGATTCTAAATATACTTTCTTCATTCCCTCGAAAGCGGGTAATGACCGATTCATCGCTAAAGAGGAAACCAGTTCTAAACGATGATCCTGGGACACACCCTGCATCAACATACGGGTTACCATATCCTGAACCATGGAATTACCGTGTAAACGCCAAGCCAGTAAATGAGCTTCCCGATCCCAGTCCTTGGGTGAGGTGATATTTTGAAGATTACAATAGTCAGACCAGAGCTTGTTCTCCGAACCGTCTGCTGCCAAGCCGACTGCTTCCAAATATGTACGGTCCTCCATCGATCCACTAACAATGAGATCAAGTAACACTCGTTTTTTCTTTTCATAGGAAAAATCTCGTAAATGAGTAAGAGCGATGCGCCGTACATGAGAAGACTGGTTACCGCTTAACATTTCGAGCATCTCCCAACCAAGTCCCTCACGGTCGTATCGCAACGCACTGCGAAGAGCGACCGAATGAAAAGAACTAGATTCTTTATTCTTATCGATCGCCACTTTTTTTAGCTCATTGATCCCCTGCTTACCGAGATACGGGAGCAACCAGATTCCACGGGAAGCGATCCATGGGCTTTGATTTTTGAGAATTTTTCCCACACGAGGAAAAGCAGCAGCACCTGAGTGCTTCAGTTCCTGAAAACCAACGAAACGTACATTATGGGCAGGGCTGGTAAGCTTCTCTTCCGCAGTATTTAAATTGTGCTTGGACGGTTTAAATCCTTTGGGTGCAATTCGATAGATCTTACCAATGTGCTGTCGGTCTGCCGCCCCATGTCCACCCACCATGGGGTCATACCAGTCAGCAACATACAAGGCTCCATCCGCTCCAACCATGACATCAGAAAAAGCACCAGCCATCCTGTCCACACCCTGACGACTAAGAAAGATCTCGCGATTCAATTGATATCCTGCTCCTTCAAGCTTTGGAACATAGCGGAAAATTTGACGCTTGGCAGGTTCACAGGAGAAAAGAGAGCCTTCGTACCTCTTGGGTAAGGAGCCGTTTTCATAATAAGTAATGCCCGTCGGAGAACCACTCCCGTATACATCTCCTGGCGGGAAGCTACCGGGTAAATGAGTTCTCCACTCAGCTTCGGCTGTGGTCTGACCCGCTATCCGGTCAGCCGACCACCCAAACTTCCCATCCTCCGAGCAAAACCCAAAGAAAGCACCCTCTGGTACAAAACTTGTCCGGCAGGCTGGTGGATCATCATTATCATTTTGAAACATGTCTCCGAAGGATGTGAGGATCTGCTCGTAACTGTTACGGTAGCCATGTCCGACAATCTCCATGCCAGTACCATCCGGATTGATCCGACCGGTAAATCCGGAGACCCAAACATGTCCATCATCACTGGTCTTACCGGCAAAAGTGGTGGGATTAAAATTCCAATCAACCTGGGGACCTCCTTTATTGTAATAAAAACTCCCCACATAAAAAGTCCTTCCATCCCCGTCAGTAATTTTAGCCCCACAATTACCCTGGTTGAAATAAAGCTTACCATCCGGTCCGCCTATCACCGAATGAGTGGAATGATCATGATTGCCCCCTATAAATCCGGTCAGAAAAACTTCCCGGGTGTCTCCCTCATCAAAAACCAAGTTACGATTCAGATCGGTATACTTTAAAATATGTGGGGTCTGTGAAACATAGATCACATTGTCAAACACCCCAATTCCCATGGGAGCCACCAATTCTGGATCCTGAATAAAAACAGTCGACTTGTCTGCCACCCCATCAAGATCAGTGTCTTCCAGAA
>MDTG01365220.1_pt1 | contig 10653 bp, 5 predicted proteins | sample 811421 | NCBI WGS metagenome assembly MDTG01 (sample SAMN05326645, study PRJNA326480) | marine metagenome | isolation source: seawater | place: Pacific Ocean: South East | collected 2011
CCATTGATGGCATAGAGCTTGTTGTCCCATGACCCGATGTAAACCGTGCCATCAGAGCCGATGGCGGGGGAGGACCACACATCACCTCCCGTTTCAAATTCCCATAGCTTGACCACAGTCTTGGCTTTGGTCGGCTCAGGCTTGATTGGCTCATTCGGACGTGCATTTGACAATGCTTCCACCTCAGCTTCCCATGCTTTGTTTCGAGCATCTAATTCTTCTGATAGTTTTTTCGCATCTGATCTTCCACACCCCATCACCAAGAATAGAGCCAAACCAATCATCACAGCTTTCATGCGACTAATTTAAGGCAACCGCCCATAGCCCGTCCACTACAAGCTCAATGAGTTTTTGTAGCTGCCCTTAATCACGTGAAGAATGATAGGCTAGACAAATTTATACCTTACGAATGACGGCCTGAGCCATTGGTGTCATAGTGACCGCTCTGATGCTGGATGCCGAACAACTCGATGCCTTTGGGCGTGATGGGCAATTGACTGTGCCTGATCTATTTAGTGCAGAAGAGATCGACCGCGCTCTGGCGGACTTGACACAGTGGGATAAAGAATTTCGGGCTACGCTCACTGATGAAGAGCGGGAGTGGTATCTGGAAGATCCCATTGATCCATCGAGTCCGTTGCGTAAATTGGATGATCCGGTATTTCATCGGGCAGCGTTTCGGACATTGGCCATGGCCCCGGCGTTGGTGGAGGCAGTGGAGCAATTGATCGGTGAGGGGGTGACCTTGTTTTTTAGTCAGGTGTTTTGCAAACCGCCGGAGGTCGGCGGCCCCAAGCCGGTGCATCAGGATAATTTCTATTTCGCCCCCAGTGATACCGATGCACTGCTCACCACGTGGATCGCGCTGGATGCGGCGACGGAAGAAAATGGCTGCCTCCATTACGGCCTAGGCAGTCACCACGAACTGGTGCTCGAACATACCGCACCTGAAGATGCGCCTTTCAACCTGCAAGTACCGGCGGATGTCGCCAAAAAATATCCCATGACGCCTGCGCCCGTACCGCGCGGTGGAGTGTCCATCCATCACGGTAATACGTTACATCAGTCATCGGCCAATCGCAGTGCTCATCCGCGCCGGGCAGTGACTTTTCATTTCCTGCGTAACGATGCCCAATTAGTTGAGCCAGCCCTCAAATATGATCCGTCCCACTCGGTGAAGGTTAGCTAGGGATTCTGCTGGCTTGCCAAGCGGCGTGTGAGCCTCAAACTACCTGCGATGCGATGTTGGATCTCCATCGCGGTATTTTCTGTTACCTGCAATGTGTTTGCCGGCCCGGATTTTAGCCGGGACGTTTTGCCTATCCTTTCGGACACCTGTTTTACCTGTCACGGTCCCGATGCTAACGCGCGTAAAGGCAAGCTGCGTTTGGATGTGGAGGTGGATGCCAAGCGGGAAGTTATTATACCGGGTAAAAGTGCAGAGAGCGAAATTATCGCCCGCATTTTTTCAGAGGATGCGGATGAACTCATGCCGCCGCCGGAATCGAATCTCAAACTAACCGCAGCCCAAAAGGCTACGCTCAAGGAATGGATCGATGGGGGTGCCAAGTGGGGTAAGCATTGGGCCTATGAAACTCCTAAACCGCTTACGGTACCAAAAGTGAAGTTGGCCGATTGGCCGCGGGATGGGATTGATGCCTTTATTTTAGCCCGATTAGAGAAGGAAGGATTGAAGCCTTCAGCCGCAGCTGGTCGCATTACCTGGCTGCGCCGTGTAACTTTGGATCTTACGGGGCTTCCTCCGACTTTGGCTGAGATGGATGCTTTCCTAAAAGACAAGTCACCCAAAGCGTTCGAAACAGTGGTGGATCGGCTTTTGGCATCACCACGTTATGGCGAGCGCATGGCGTGGGATTGGTTGGAGGCGGCAAGGTATGCCGATAGCAACGGGTATCAGGGTGATCGCGAGCGTACGATGTGGCCATGGCGTGATTGGGTGATTCGCGCTTTCAATACCAATCAACCTTATGATGATTTTACCGTGGAACAAATCGCCGGTGATCTACTGCCCAATCCCACGGAGGAGCAGGTGTTGGCTACTGGTTTTAACCGTAACCATATGATTAACGGTGAAGGTGGCCGGATCGCGGCAGAAAACCGCGTGGAGTATGTGTTCGACCAAACTGAGACGGTGGGCACTGTTTGGATGGGGTTAACTCTAAACTGTTGTCGTTGTCACGACCATAAATTTGATCCACTGAGCCAGAAGGATTACTATAGTCTTTATTCCTTCTTTAACCAAACACCAGTAAATGGCGGCGGCGGCGATCCGGCGATGGCTCCCAATCTGCAAGTAGGTACGTTAGATCAGAGGAAGGAGATTGCCGCTCTTGAGCAGAAAATTGCTGGTCACAGTAAAGCGATTCAAAAGCGACGGGCCAAGTTGCAGGAAGGGCAGGCAGCTTGGGAGGCACAACGTTTAAAGCAGGATTCTGTATCCGCATGGGAAACATTGCGGCCGGTGGCAGCCCGAGCCAAAAACCAGACACTCCATTTGCAGGAGGATCAGTCTGTATTGGCCAAGGGGAAGTTGCCTGATCAGGACGAGTATTCTTTGCAGGCGGCAATTCCAACGTCGCGTTTTCGGCACGTACGACTGGAAGCATTGCAGCACGCCAGCTTGCCTTCGGGTGGTTTAAGCCGTGTAAAGGGCGGAAACTTTGTACTCACTGATATAAAATTAATCCTGGAGGAACTTGATCAGGAGCCTCGCGAAGTGAAACTAACTGGAGCGCGTGCAACATTTAATCAGGGTGGTTTGGATGTAAAACAAGCTATCGATAATAACGCTGGTAGCGGATGGGGGGTTTGGCCGGGGCCTAAAGGAGTTAAGAGACCGCACACAGCAATTTTCACATTGGGTGAGCCATTAAAACCCGGACCGGACGCTCGGCTGAGCTTCCAGTTGAAGTTCAACCATTCAGCTAAGCAGCATGTGATGGGCAGATTTCGTATTTCAGTTTCCAGCTCAGCAAATCCTGACTTTGGGAGCAACGGTCTCACCGAGGCTTTAAAGGTAAAGCCCGATCAAAGAAGTAAAGAAATGAAGGAATTGATCGCGCGTGAGTACAGTCAAAATGATTCTGAATTGGAGAAACTTCAGGTAGAAACCGCAAGCGAACAGAAGCGAATCAACGATTTGCGAAATAGTTTTCCAAAAGTAATGGTGATGCGCGATGGTACTAAGCGCGAAACGCGCGTGCTCACCCGTGGTATCTATAATAAGCCGACAGATATTGTGGTTTCCAGTAACACCCCCACTAGTCTGCCTAAATTTCCTGAGAACGCACCTCGCAACCGGTTGGGTTTGGCAATGTGGTTGATGGATGAACAGAATCCTTTAACCGCCAGAGTGACAGTGAACCGGATTTGGCAGCAGTTTTTCGGCACAGGCTTTGTTAAGACCACTGAGGATTTCGGAGTGCAAAGCGAACGCCCCAGTCACCCCGGACTTTTGGACTGGTTGGCACTTGAATTTATTAAAAGTGGATGGGACCTGAAGGCCTTGCATCGGCGAATTGTGTTGAGCTCCACCTATCGTCAGAGCTCAGTAGTTACCTCAGCTTTACGAGAGCGCGATCCGAATAACCGCCTGCTCGCACGTATGTCGCGCTATCGTTTGCCCTCATGGATGATTCGAGATCAGGCCTTGTATGTGAGTGGTTTACTGGTGGAGAAACAGGGTGGTCCATCGGTTAAACCTTATCAACCTGATGGAGTATGGGCTGAGAGTACGTTCGGAAAAAAACGTTATTCACGTGATAAAGGAGAATCCCTTTACCGACGAAGTTTATACACCTTTTGGCGGCGGATTGTTGGGCCTACAATGTTCTTTGATGAAGCCAAAAGGCAAACATGTGAAGTGCGCCGGTCTCGTACCAATACTCCGTTGCATGCGCTGATTACTTTGAACGATATCGCTTATGTGGAGGCCGCCCGTGCGATGGCTCAGCGCGTTCTCAATGAGGGAGGCATAATTGACACCAACCGTATCGTATACGCTTTTCGTCTCGCAACGGGGCGGACACCCAGTGATGATGAGGCCACGATTTTGAAGAACAGACTGAATCAACTTCGCCGGGATTACCGTGATAATAACGAGGCAGCTCAGGCGCTCCTAAAGGTTGGCGATCATGTCAGGAACAATAAACTTACTGTTACCGAGCATGCCGCATATACGGTTTTGTGTAATTTAATTTTGAATCTTGATGAAGTAATCACCCGTGAATGATTTAAATCCTATTACTGAATCCCAGCTCATGGTTAATCGCCGTCAGTTCTTCGGACGGTCAGCAACCGGTATTGGTGCGGCAGCACTGGGTAGTTTGTTACAGCAGGATGGCTTGGCAGGTCAGACCGGTGGAGCTTTCGGGGGTTTGGGGAATCTACCGCATTTTGCTCCTAAAGCAAAGCGTGTGATTTACCTCTTCATGAATGGTGCGCCCACGCACACAGACTTATACGATTATAAGCCTTTGCAGCAGCAGTTGCATGGCAAGCCAGTACCCAAGGATTATGTGGCAGGTAAACGTTTTAGTACCATGACCGGCAATCCGCAAGGTAAGCTGATGTTGGGCCCCATTGAACCATTTAAACAGCACGGACAGAGTGGTGCCTGGGTAAGCAACTTTATGCCCCATGTTGCCAAGGTAGCAGATGATATCTGCTTCATTAAAAGCATGTATACTGAGCAGGTAAATCATGCGCCGGCGATTTCATTCTTTATGTCCGGTGCTGAAATGCCAGGGCGGCCCACGTTGGGAGCGTGGCTTAGTTACGGGTTGGGCAGTGACACTGATAGTCTGCCGTCTTTTGTGGTGATGACCAGCGTGAGCAAAGGGACAACCTGTGGTCAGATCTTTTACGATTTTTACTGGAGTAGCGGTTTTCTTCCTTCTCGATTTCAAGGTGTTAAGTTCCGTGCCGGAGGGGCTCCGGTACTTTATTTAAAAAATCCCTCGGGTATTACAGGACAACAGCGACGTGGCATGCTGGATGATTTATCTAAATTAAACCAAATGCGTTATGCAGAGTTTGGAGATCCGGAAATTCTCACGCGTATATCTCAATATGAAATGGCCTACCGGATGCAGACGAGTGTGCCGGAGCTGACAGATATATCGACTGAACCAAAGAGTGTACTGGATCTATATGGTCCAGCAGTCAAAGAACGGGGGTCTTTCGCTTACAATTGTTTAACCGCCCGACGCTTGATTGAACGAGGTACGAGGTTTGTCCAGGTGATGCACGCAGGTTGGGACCAGCATGGCAGTGTGACCACCGAGCTCTACAATCAATGCCGTGACACCGATCAGCCTAGTGCTGGCTTAATTGCTGACTTAAAGCAACGCGGTTTATTGGATGATACACTGGTTATCTGGGGGGGTGAATTTGGCCGGACACCGTTTCTGCAGGGAGCTCTTAATAATCGAAAAAAATGGGGTCGTGATCATCATCCTTACGCATTTACGGTTTGGATGGCTGGTGGTGGAGTGAAGCCGGGTATGACCTATGGTGCCAGTGATGATTTGGGGGTTAACGCGGTGGAAAACCGTGTTCACGTGCATGATTTTCAGGCTACTTTATTGCATTTATTGGGAATTGATCACGAACGGTTTACCTATAAATTTCAGGGCCGTCGGTATCGATTGACCGATGTCCACGGTAAAATTGTAAAGGGAATTCTAGCATAATACTGAATTCTTGGCCGAGGGTTGTCATCCAATCTTTACAGAGCTCTTAGAGGGCTGCACAATTTAATTTTGTCATGAACAGTGCATTGTTCATTTTGATTGTTAGTTTATTGGTTTCTGGGGCCGCCACCGCAGCACCAAAAAAGATTTCTTTTAATCGCGATGTTCGCGCGATTCTCTCAGAAAATTGTTATACCTGTCACGGTCCTGATGCTAATTCCCGCGAGGCTGATTTGAGATTGGATGTGCGTGAGTCAGCCATTTCAGAAAGCAAGGATGGGTTCTTTGCCATCAAACCGGGTGATGTTGAGGAGAGTGAGCTGATCTACCGAATCTTTTCCCGTGATCCTGATGAAATAATGCCGCCTAAGGAGTCCAAACTCACCTTGTCGGCGGAGCAAAAGGCAATTTTAAAGCAATGGGTTTCTGAGGGGGCTGAATATGAACCACACTGGGCTTATGTGCGTCCTGTACGAGGGAAGTTACCTCCAGTCAAAAATACAGAGTGGAGTCGCAATGAAGTCGATAGTTTTATTCTGGCGCAATTAGAAAAGCGCGGCTGGAAACCATCGAGCGAAGCAAATAAGTATGCACTCATTAGGCGTGTATCACTGGATCTTACCGGTCTTCCTCCTTCCCCGAAAGAAGTGAAAGATTTTGTAGGGGATAATTCTCCAGCGGCATACGGGAAATTAATCGACCGGCTGTTGGCTAAACCTGCCTACGGTGAGCATTGGGCCAGACAGTGGTTGGATCTGGCACGCTACGCCGATAGTACAGGTTATGCTGATGATCAACCCCGGACAATATGGGCTTATAGAGATTGGGTCATTAAAGCTATCAACCGTAACATGCCCTTCAATGAGTTTACCACCCACCAGCTTGCCGGAGATTTATTGCCCAATCCATCCAATGATCAACTGATTGCAACGGCCTTTCATCGTAATACCCAGACTAACAACGAAGGCGGGACTGCTGATGAAGAATTTAGAAACGTGGCGGTCGTGGACAGAGTGAATACTACCATGCAGGTTTGGATGGGTACCACCATGGCCTGTGCTCAATGTCACGATCACAAGTATGATCCTTTAAGTCAGGAAGAGTATTTCAAAATGTTTGCAATCTTCAATAATACAGAAGATGCAGACAGACGAAACGAAACTCCTTTAGTTACTATTTATTCTGAGGAACAGAAAAAGAAACGTGCAGAGAGTGAGTTGAAAATCGTCGAGCTTCAAAAGGAATTAGATCACCTAAAGGCAACAGCTTTAAATGGGTTTGATGAGTGGGTTAGTTCATTTGAAAAACCATTACAGCCAACTGAGCTGAAGGTTGCTATTGAAAAAGGAACGCTTAAGGCCAATCCATCATCGGGAAAAATAACCGGTGTACAAATTGATGGAGTAGACGCGAGTCGCTTAACACTGAAGCTTAGATCAAAAGGTGAAAAAAATCTTAACGGCCGGTTTGTAAGAGTCACAAACGTCGGTGACAATGTCTTTTTGCATTTGGCTGAGGTACAGGTGTTTAGCGGTGGTCAAAATGTGGCTCCGAAAGGTAAGGCCAGCCAGAGTACGACTGCGTTTGATGGTCCGGCAAATTATGGCAATGACGGAAATACCAACGGTGATTTTAATAAAAAGTCCACGACCCATACCGCTCAGGAGAATAATCCCTGGTGGGAAGTGGATTTAGGTAAAGAGGTGCCGATTGAGAAACTGGCTATTTGGAACCGTCTGGGGGCGGGGTTGGCCGATCGACTTAAAGCTCATCGGTTAGAGGTTTTTGATCAAAAAAGGAAATTAATTTGGAAAAAAGAATCAAACAAAGTCTTTAAGGTTAATGTCGACTACTCAATTGATGGGGCAAGGTTATTACCTTTTGTTTCTCTGCCTCACCCAAAGTTGAATGGTTTGCTCCGGCTGGCAAAGCCAGTCGATGTAAAGGATGGTGATATTTTGGAAGCGGCAATTAAGAATTATAAAAATGAGAGGATAAAAGTAGCACTGACAACTTCCCCAGTGCCTGAGCTTGAGAATGCGCTACCTAAGGATGTTTTCAACCTATTGAAACTCCCATCTGCTTCTCGTAAAGAGGCTGACGAAAAAAGGCTTAAGGATTATTTTGCCGCAAATAACCCACTTACACAGGCCAAGGAAAAAAAGCTGGCCGCGGAAAAAAAGAAGCTGGAAGGAATGAAAGGCACGACCACCGTGCCAGTGATGCGTGAAATGGCTAAGCCACGCCAGACGCATATTCAATTACGTGGAGACTATCAGGTTAAGGATAAACGCGTTTATGAGGGGGTGCCGGCTGTATTTGAGGTGCCCACAGAAGGAGAAAAGATTAATCGTCTGACTTTGGCCAAATGGATTTTGGATGAACGCAATCCTCTTACTGCCCGCGTTATAGCCAACCGTTATTGGGAGTCCATTTTTGGCAACGGCATAGTGCGGACCAGCGAGGAATTCGGATCACAGGGTGAATTACCCACTCATCCGGCACTCCTTGATTGGTTGGCTACTGAGTTGGTACGGCTTAAGTGGGATACCAAGGCTTTTGTAAGATTATTAGTCATGAGTGCGACTTATCGTCAAAATTCACTCTCTACGGCTAAACATGTTGAGAATGATCCGGCTAACCGGTTTTATGCTCGTGGACCTCGGTTGAGACTGACTGCAGAGATGATTCGAGATCAGGCCATGTTCGTAAGTGGCCTTTTGAGCAGCAAAATGTACGGAGTACCTGTGAAGCCTTATCAGCCGAATTTTGGTGTGTCTGCTGCCTTCGGGCCGGGTATGGATTGGAAAACCAGCGGTGGTGAGGATAAATATCGACGCGGTGTTTACACTCATTGGCGTCGCACCAACCCATATCCTTCCATGGCAGCCTTTGATGCGCCCAATCGCAACGTATGTACAGTCAGGCGGGTTCCAACTAATACTCCTCTGCAAGCATTAGTTACAATGAACGATCCGGTTTACGTGGAAGCCTCACAAGCTTTGGCGCGTCGGATAGTCGAGAAGGGTGGGGTCACACCCCACGAGCGCGTTTCTTTTGGGTTGAATATTTGTCTTTCCCGTTCGCCTAAGCGTATTGAGGTCAGCCGCCTTGTTGCGCTCTATACTGAGTTGCTTGCTGACTATCAAAAGGATGCGGCAGCCGCAAAAATGATGGCAACCGACCCAATAGGACCATTACCAGATGGCATGAAGGCTGAGGAGCTGGCTGCATGGACCGTGGTGGGCAATGTGCTCTTGAACCTCGACGAAATGTTTATGAAACGCTAATCTTCGAAAAGATAATGAATTTAGCTCAAGAGCATATTTTGCACCGTACCCGTCGCCAGTTTTTAGGACAGGCGGGAATGGGCTTGGGCGCGGCAGCATTTACTTCACTCATGGGGGGAGCTCAGGAGGTAGCTGCAGATGTAGTGTTTGATCCGACTCAACCCTTTAAATCCCGTAAACCTCATTTTGCTCCTAAAGCTAAAAGTGTCATTTATCTCCATATGACCGGTTCTCCTCCCGGATTGGATATGTATGATTATAAGCCCCAACTCCAGAAACGTGATGGTGAAAATTGTCCGGATGAGTATCTGAAGGGTAGGCGGTTTGCCTTTACTTCCGGAGTGCCGAAGTTAATGGGGACACCGCACAAGTTTGCCCAGTATGGTCAAACGGGTGCATGGATGAGTGATGCTTTACCGGAGCTTTCCAAGCAGGTTGATGATATCTCTTTCATAAAGTCTATGACCACCGATCAGTTTAACCATGCTCCAGCTGAGCTTCTGCTTTATACTGGCAGCGCCCGTGAAGGCAGGCCAAGCATGGGTTCGTGGGTCACTTATGGTTTGGGCAGCACAAATCAGGATCTTCCGGGTTTTGTGGCCCTGATTTCCAGCGGAGTGCAGCCTAATGGAGGAAAAAACTCCTTTGGTAGTGGGTTCCTGCCCAGCGTGTTTCAAGGAGTGCAATGTCGCTCCAAGGGTGATCCGGTTTTATATGTATCCAATCCCAAAGGGATGAGTCGGGAACTGCGACGGAAAAGCCTGGATGCATTGAATGATCTTAATCGTTTGCAAGCCAAGGAGCTGGGTAGTCCTGAGACCATCACCCGGATTGCCCAATATGAGATGGCTTTTCGGATGCAGGCCAGTGTTCCAGAGGTTATGGATATTTCAAGGGAGCCTAAGCATGTACTGGATGCTTATGGAGCTAAGCCGGGGGCTGGGAACTTGGCTAATAATATCCTATTAGCCCGCCGATTGGTTGAGAAAGGTGTTAGGTTTGTTCATCTCTTTGATTGGGGTTGGGATTTTCACGGGACCGGAGCGGGGACTGGTTTGGGTGATGGGTTGCGCAACAAGTGCAAGACGATGGATAAACCGATTGCTGCATTGATCAAGGATCTTAAGCAACGGGGCCTTTTTGATGAAACATTAATTGTGTGGGGTGGTGAATTTGGGCGGACTCCTTTTCGTGAAGGGCGTACCGCAAAAAGCAAGGTCCTTGGTCGTGATCACTACCCAGATGTTTATACCCAATGGATGGCTGGAGGTGGTTCTAAGCCCGGAACTTATGGAGCCAGTGATGAGCTAGGATTCAAAGTTGCAGAAAACAAAGTGCATGTGCACGACCTGCAAGCAACAATTTTGCATCTCTTAGGTATGGATCATGAAAAGCTTCATTACCGCTTTCAAGGTCGCAAATATCGCTTGACCGATGTTCATGGTAAAGTGGTGAAGGAAGTGATTAGCTAAGGCTTGCCTTCCTCAAACCAAAGAATTCCATCTTCTTCCTGTATTTTAAGCGGATAAAGGCTTGCGCCCGCACAGGGGCCACGCGTGCAAAGGCCCGTATCGGGCTCATAAATTGCCCCATGAGTTTGGCACATAATAAATTTTCCCTCGGTATCGAAGAACCGGTTGTCACCATAG
>MDTG01109162.1_pt1 | contig 10652 bp, 10 predicted proteins | sample 811421 | NCBI WGS metagenome assembly MDTG01 (sample SAMN05326645, study PRJNA326480) | marine metagenome | isolation source: seawater | place: Pacific Ocean: South East | collected 2011
AGGGTGCTATTAGCACCCTTTTTTTTAAACTAATTTTTAGATATTGAGGCTATCAAATAAAGGCCAGATGATACTGCCGGACCAATCCCAAAGGCAAATATCACTGTCGCAATCCCGATTGTGCCTCCAAGGGCCCAGCCTATTGAAATAACAGCTATTTCTAAAAAAATTCTTACCCATGCAATTGGTAGATTCGTTGCTTGTTGAAAACCTGTCATTAATCCATCTCTAGGACCCGGACCGAGATTTGCTATTAAATAAATTCCACTTGCAATACCAACCAATAAAGTTCCAGCAATGGCCTGTGCTATTTGCAATAAATAAGTTTCTGGGTGAGGAAGATAGGGCAGAGACCATTCAATCACTGCGGCAATAATAATGACATTTAACATTGTTCCAATTCCTGCTTGCTGTCTAAGCGGGATCCATAATAGGAGCACTCCAAGACTAATTAAAAAGGTAAGAGCACCTATGCTAAGCCCACTTGTTATTGAGAGACCCTCTGCCAACACAGTCCATGGGCTCATTCCGACTGATGCAGTAATAATTAATGATTCACCAAGTCCAAATAAAAATAAACCTGCACACAGAATTACTAGTGTTAGAGGCTTTGGCAAGAAATTTAAAGGTTTATCAGAGCTCCATTGGGTGGTTGGCACAGCTCTGACTGAAAAAATTTTCATTACTAAACTAAGTTAATTATTGATTTTAATAGTGTAAGTTAGGACATCAGAAAATACTGCTTTATTCTTATAAAATAAATCAGCATCTTGCGAATTCAAATATAATCTAATAAATGAATAAATCTGATATTTCAAGAATTATAGAAATGGCATGGGAAGATAGAACTCCATTTGATGCGATTGAAGCTCAGTTTGGTTTGAACGAGCAAGCCGTTAAGAAACTGATGAGAGAAAATGTAAAATCTTCTTCATATAAATCATGGCGAAAAAGAGTGCAGGGCAGATCAACAAAACACTTAGCCAAGCGCGGCTTTGATGTAGGTCGCCATAAATCATATGATCAAAATAAACTTTAATTTTTACTTTTAAGTTTTTACAGGCTAGTATTAATTTTATTAACAATTAAGGAGCAATAATGAAAAAAATTATCTTATCTATAGTATTTATTTCAGCAATTTCTATTCAAGCAGGCCATCATGAGAAAGGAGATGATGCAATGTCAGTGGTTAAAAAAGCATATGCAACATTTGCTTCGGGTGATACAAAGGCCTGGGCAGCTTTGCACGCGAATGACTTAACTTTCACAGTTTTTGGTGACATTCCAACCACTGGAAAACACGTTGGACCAAACGCTGTTATTAAAAATGTCTTTGAGCCAATTGCAAAATACTGGCCAAACTTTAGTCTTCAACATAAAGCTATGTATTCAGATGGAGATATGGTTTTTGTGCATTCTGATATGACTGCTGATGGATTGGATACTGAGACATTACACATGTTTAGGGTAAAAGACGGCATTATTCAAAGCTTTACTGCATTTGATGACACTGGATCTATGGCAACTGCAGTAGTCAAATAGAGACTGCTAAAATAGGCATTCTGCCAATCAATATTTAATTCAAGCTTGCATTAACTTTTGCAAGCTTGTCTGATCCTGGGCATAAATCTTTATCAGAAAATTGATTCAAAGGCGTGTCTGAAATATTTAAAATTTCTGTATGATCTTTTACTTCCGGATTTATATACAATAATCCAGTTAGCACTTTTCCATTTTTTTCAGCCTCATTTAAACTCTGGACAGCCAAACTCTTATCGAGCGGGTTATATTTTTTTGAAAGTTTTTCAAGACTGAGTATCGCTCCATCATGCAACGGCACATCTACCCTAGATCCCTCTTCATAAGAAGTTTTAATTTCTTGTCCAATTGGAACAAAATCAAGACTGGAGACAGATTCATTATGCTCTCTGATATGGTCATAGCTTTTAGTCGAGCCAGCATGATTATTAAATGTTACACATGGTGAAATTATATCTATTAATGAAAATCCTTTAAATTTCATTGCTGCTTTTAATAGAGGGATTAATTGATCTTTATCTCCTGAGAAACTTCTTCCTACAAACCCTGCCCCTAGTTGAATTGCCATGGTAGGCAGATCAATTGGAGCTAATAAATTTTCTTCGCCATATTTGCTCTTTGAGCCTTGATCATTGGTTGCAGAAAACTGACCTTTAGTAAGGCCATAGGTTCCATTATTTTCAACGATGTAAGTTATATTAAGCTGTCTTCTTGCTGCATGCATGAACTGTCCTATGCCTATTCCTGCTGTATCACCATCCCCTGATACACCTAAATAAAGTAAATCTTGATTTCCAAGATTGGCTCCAGTTGCAACTGAGGGCATCCTGCCATGAACAGAATTAAAGCCATGAGCTTGGTTGAGGAAATAAGATGGCGATTTTGATGAGCATCCAATTCCTGATAGCTTTGCAATTTGATCAGATGAAAGACTTAAATCGTAACAAGCCTCTATTACAGCAGCACTAATAGAATCATGGCCACATCCAGCACATAAAGTTGAGATAGTTCCTTCATAATCTCTTCTTGTCAATCCAAGCTTATTTTTTTCAAGATTTGGATGATGATTGACTGGCTTCACAATGTAGGTCATTTTATTTCCTCGGATGCTTGAGAGATATTTTTATCTGACAGAATTTCTATAATTGACTCGGAAATAAAATTAGCTGTTATAGGAGACCCGTCAAAACATAAAATTGAAATAAATTTTTCTGGATTGATATTTCCCTCTGAAATAATAAGAGTTCTCATTTGTGCATCTCTATTTTGCTCTACAAGAAAAACTGATTCGTGCTGATGTATGAATTCCCATACTTCGGCGCTAAAAGGAAAAGACCTTATCCTCATCGCATCAATTGGAAACCCTGATATGGAGAGCTGATCAAGAGATTCTTGCATTGCTGCTTCTGTACTTCCAAAATAAATTAGCCCTATAGAACTTGCGTTAGTATCCTGTTTAAAGACAGGCTTTGGTAGGAATTTATGAGCGCCTTTAAATTTCTTTAATATTCTCTTGAGGTTTCTTGCATTTACTTCACCGTCTTCAACATATCTTGCATATTCATCATGCGAGCTTCCCCTTGCAAAGTAGGCACCTTTTTCAGGATGTGTTCCAGGCAAGGTTCTAAATGGAATCCCATCCCCATCAACGTCAAGATATCTGCCCCATGATTCCATATTCTCAAGATCATCCTTAGATAAAACCTTTCCTCGATCAAACTCTTTAGCGTCATCCCACTCAAATTCTGGACATGTCCAATCATTCATCCCAATGTCTAGATCTGATAAAACAAAAACAGGTGTCTGCAAGCGATCAGATATATCGAATGACTCAGCTGCAAATTCAAAACACTCTTTTGGATCAGAAGGAATCAGCATTACATGTTTTGTATCGCCGTGAGAGGCATAGGCGCATGATAGGATATCTGATTGTTGGGTTCTTGTTGGCATACCAGTAGATGGACCACCCCTTTGTATATTAAAAATGACTATTGGTATTTCTGCAAAATAAGCTAAACCCACAAACTCTGTCATGAGTGAGATTCCAGGACCGCTTGTTGCTGTAAAAGCTCTAGCACCATTCCAATTTGCACCTATCGCCATCCCAATAGATGCAAGCTCATCCTCAGCTTGCACATATGCAAATTTATTTTTACCTGTTTCTTTATCAATTCTAAACTGATCACAATACTTTTTATAAGATTCGGCAAGAGATGTTGATGGAGTAATAGGGTACCAAGCGCACACAGTTGCTCCTCCATATACGCATCCCAATCCTCCAGCATTATTTCCATTAGTGAGAATCATTCCATCTGTCAGATTTTTTTGAATAACTTTTATATCACATGAACCAGCTAGGTTTGTTTTTGCATAATTAAAACCCATTTCTAGTGCTTGAACATTGGGAGAAATAAGTTTTTCTTTACCTTTAAACTGTTCTTCGATGAGTTCAATAAAAATATCTTTATTCATGCTCATTAGGTAAGAAAGAGCACCAACATAAACAAGGTTTTTAAATAAAAGCCTTGTTTTAGGATTTTGAAATTCATTAACGCATAACGAAGTTAAAGGTACTTCAATAACATTAATGTCATCTCTATTGAACTCTCTTTTCCACGATGAATCATACAAAAGATAGCCTCCTGGATTAATTTCAGCAACATCTTGAGCGTATGATTGAGGATTCATAGCGACCATGAAATCAATACCAGCTTTTCGTCCCAAATAACCTCTTTCGCTGGCTCTGATTTCAAACCATGTTGGAAGACCTTGAATATTTGATGGAAAAATATTTTTTGGACTGACTGGCACCCCTGATCTAAAAATTCCTTTTGCAAACATTTGATTTGCATTCGCTGAACCAGAGCCATTAACATTAGCAAACTTAATGACGAACTCATTAGTCGAAGAAAGTTTTTTCATGAGTAGACCTTTGCCTCTTCATATAAAAATGTTTGCATATCCCAAGCGCCTGTAGGACATCTTTCTGCACACAAACCACAATGCAAGCATACATCTTCATCTTTAATCATTGTTCTTTTGGTTGGTAATATTTGAGATATCAGCAAATCTTGTTCTATATTTAAAGCAGGAATTCTTGTATTTTGCCTAACCTCATCTTCTGGGCCATTAAACATGAAATTAATACAATCCGTTGGGCAAATATCTACACAAGCATCACATTCGATACAAAGGCTTTCAGAAAAAATAGTTTGAACATCACAATTCAAGCATCTTTGCGCTTCTTCCATGGCAAGACTCTCATCAAAACCTGTTTCAACTTCAATTTTTAAGCTCTTAAGTGCAACTCCTTGATCTGCTTTGGGTACCAAAAATCTCTTAGCTTGAGAAATATCATTATCATAAGACCATTCATGCAGCCCCATTTTTTGACTTACTAGATTTGTCCCGGGATCTGGCCTCTCATTGATATCCTCATTCTGACAAAACTTATGAATTGAAATTGCCGCTTGATGGCCATGAGCTGCAGCCCAAATAATATTTTCAGGACCCCAAGCTGCATCTCCGCCAAAAAAGATTTTCGGATGAGTTGATTGAAAAGTTGTAGGATTTACAACTGGCATATCCCATTCTCCAAATTCTATGCCAATATCTCGCTCTATCCACTCAAAGGAATTGTCTTGGCCAATAGCTACCAGCACATCATCACATTCAAGAATTACTGGTTCATCGCTTGTTGGAACCAGAGATCGATTGCCATTATCATCAAAAACAGCTTCAACTTTTTGAAATTCCATTCCAGTTAGTTTTCCACCCTTATGTATAAATTTTTTAGGAACGTGGTTCTCTAGTATTGGAATATTTTCTTCCATGGCATCTTCAATTTCCCATTCAGATGCCTTCATCTGTGAGAAGGGACTTCTGACAGCTACTTTCACATCTTCAGCACCTAATCTTAAGGAAGATCTGCAGCAATCCATCGCAGTGTTTCCACCCCCCAAAACAATGACTTTTTTTCCAATAGAGTCAATATGTTCAAAGGCAATGCTTGTTAAAAAATCTATACCTATATGAATGTTTGCATCAGCATCTTTGCGACCTTCAATATTTAAATCTTTTCCTTTTGGTGCCCCAGTTCCAATAAAGACAGCATCAAAATCTTTTTTTAAAAATTTTTTAAGACTGGTAATTTCATAATTGAATTTAGTGTTTAATCCCATATCAAGAATCTGATCAACTTCAGCATCTAAGACTTCCTCTGGAAGTCTAAATGATGGAATATTAGTTCTCATTAAACCTCCAGCCTGAGGATCTTTTTCAAAAAGTGTACACTCATACCCCATTACAATGAGATCTCTTGCAACAGTTAATGATGCTGGCCCACCACCGATGAGAGCAATTTTTTTACCATTCATTTTTTTAGGTGCTTTAGGTAATAGATTTGAAACATCATCTTTAAAATCAGCTGCAACTCTTTTTAGTCTGCATATAGCAACAGGTTTTTCATGGGTTCTTGTTCTTCTGCAGGCTGGTTCACAAGGTCTATCGCAAGTCCTGCCTAGGATTCCAGGAAATACATTTGATTCCCAATTAATCATATAGGCTTCGGTATATTCGTTTTTAGATATTTTTCTAATGTATTCTGGAACGGGAGTATGAGCAGGGCATGCATACTGACAATCAACGACTTTATGATAATACTGAGGATTAGAAGTATCAGTTACTGGCATAAAAGTTTTAACAGCATTTTTTCCATTGGACTGTTTTAGATTTTTCTTAGCTGCAAATATTTGGGATTTAAAATCCTCTACAACGGCCTCTCTAAGTTTTTGAGCCTCAGATAACTCATGGGTTTGTAAAGAAATTCTGAGATCAAAACCTAATTCCTTTCGAAGATCTTTAGGAACGGCAACCTTTACCCAATAAGTATTGTGTCTTTTAAATAAGTATTTTGTATCCATATAATTTGGCTCCCCTCCAAATTAGCTATAAGGTACAGGAAATATCCTTGTCTTATAGGAATAACTATTTTTACAATAAACATATAATGATCAATATGCAACCAAATATTCGCTTGGTTTCTTCCCCCCTAAATCAAAAATTTTCTATAATATATGTAATACATGAGCTTCCTTTCAGAAATAATATTGATCAATCCGCTTCATAAGAAGGTCTTAATTATTTGCATGTTAATAGTTTTAGCGGGATGTCAAAGCAAAGAGCTAAGCCCCTTTGAAAAAGCAAAAAATCCATATGCACAGCTTGGAGTGGAGGGTTATATGGGAGCAGCAATGACATCATGCTTGGGCATGGCTCCTCCTGGCCCGCCAATTATAAGAAGGAAGGATGGTAATTCAGTGGTCAGTAGTGATCGTTCACCAGAACAAGATAGCTATTTTCATTGTATTGATAGAGAAGTATTAAATGTCGAGCAAAAGCAAGCTGATAGCGATCTAGATTAGCAAGTTACGGAATAGTCTATTTTAAAGCTTTTTTAATCACGTCTAGTAAATCATCTGTATTCTCAAGGCCTGCAGATATTCTAATAAGATTCTTCGAAATACCTATTTCTTTTTTTTGATCAGCAGTAAGTTCTCCATGAGTCATGGTGTAGGGATGGCTAATTAAGCTTTCAAATCCTCCAAGAGATGCAGCAAGGGGAAGAATCTTAACGGCTTTAATAAATTTCTTTACCTTTGAAAAATCTTTATTAAGTTCAAAGCTCAGCATTCCACCAAACCCACTTTGTTGTTTCTTTGCTATTGCATGTGACGGATGATCAGGAAGGCCAGGATAATAGATATTTCCAACGAGGGGATGATTTGATAAAAGCTCAACAATGGCAACTGCATTTTTTTCATGCTCTTTCATTCTAATATTCAAAGTTCTAAGGCCTCTAAGGGTTAAATAACTGTCAAATGGAGAGCCAGTAATGCCAAGAGTATTCGCCCAAAATTTTAACTTTGACAGAATCTCATGATTGTTTGTGATGACTGCTCCGCCAATAACATCAGAATGACCATTGATGTATTTGGTTGTTGAATGCATGACTATATCTGCACCAAGTTTCAGAGGATTCTGAAGAGATGGAGATAAAAAAGTATTATCTACAGCGACCAAGGAATTGCATATTTTTGCTTGTTCTGAAATCCGTTGAATATCTACTGCCTGTAATAATGGGTTAGATGGAGTTTCTATCCAAATTAGATCAGGATTAATTTCACTAATGATTTCTTTACAAAAAGACTTTTGGCTTTGATTGATAAAATAAACCTCTAGAACTCCTTTGTGAGCAAGAGATGAAAAAAGCCTAAATGTTCCTCCATAACAATCATGGGGAACAATAACCCTGCTCTTATTTTCTAAAATATTAGCCACCAAAGTAATGGCTGCCATTCCTGAGCTTAATATTTCGCCACCTAGACCGCTTTCAAGTTCTGCTAAGGCATTGATCAAATGATCTCTAGTTGGATTGCTTTGTCTGGTATATTCATATTCCTGCGCTTCACCGACTTCGCCATATTTAAAGTTTGATGTGAGATACAGGGGAGGAATGATAGCTCCATGCTGTTTGTCACTTCCAACACCCGCCTTAGCCGCAATTGTTTCTTTTTTAAATTTTTTACTCATGCATTTATTGAAGCATTATTCATCAAACCTTAAAAGTGATTTATGTTAAGGTTTTTAAATGCCTCTAGTTAAACCAATAGATATCTCTGATAAAGAAGTAAATGATCTTGTTAATTTTTTTAATGAAACATTGGGTTTTTGCCCCAATTCAGTTCTTACAATGCAAAGAAGGCCGAGTATTGCTAAAGCATTTATCGAACTCAACATGGCTGTTATGGAAAACCACGGTCAGCTCACATCAGAATTTAAACGATTAATTGCTTTTGTTAGCAGTAATACTGCTGGATGTAGGTATTGCCAGGCTCATACTATTAGAGCTGCTGAGCGTTATGGTTCAACGCTGCAAAGGCTTGAAAACGTTTGGAATTTTGACAAAGAAGATTGTTTCAATGATGCTGAAAAAGCAGCTCTAAGGTTTGCTCAAGAGGCCAGTATGGTTCCAGTAAATATAGCTGAGAATACTGAACAACAATTGCATTTTCACTGGTCCGATAATGATATAGTTGAAATTATGGGTGTCATAGCTTTGTTCGGCTATTTAAACCGATGGAATGATGTCATGGCTACAACATTGGAAGATGATGCAAATACTTCAGGCGAAGACTTGCTTAAAGGCATATCCTGGGTTCCAGGCAAACATGCCTAGGAACCTTTGCCTTTTTTCCACCGAGTCCTCGCTTTAGACCCTTTCTTTCTATTTTGACTTGGTTTGTTTTTTGATCCAGTATCAGTTTTTTTAAAATCACTTTTACCTTTCTTTGCAGCTTGTCTTTTTTTAAATCCAGATTTGTTGCTTCTAAAGTTTTTTGGTCGTGAGCTGCTTTCTGCATTCTCGGTTGGCTTAAATCCTTCTTCAGTTTTTTGAGGAATTTTGCTATTTGTTAATTCTTCAATCCCTCTGAGAAATTTGTGCTCATCGATGCTTAAAAAAGATATTGCTGTTCCTTCTTTTCCCGCTCTACCGGTTCTTCCAATTCTGTGTATATAGTCATTTGGATAAGTAGGCATATCAAAATTGACCACATAGGGAAGATTACTGATATCAATTCCCCTCGCTGCCACATCAGTTGCAACTAAAACTCTGACATCTTTTTCTTTAAACTCTCTAAGCGCACGCGTTCTTGCTCCTTGAGTTTTATCGCCATGAATAGTGGCTGTTTGTATATCTGCAGCATTTAGTTGTTTAGCAATTTTTTCAGAACCGTGCTTTGTTCTTGAAAAAACAAGTGCTTGCTGCCATTGCTCAGAATGAATTAGATGACTTAATAACTTAGCCTTCTGATTTTTATCCACTCTGTATACGAGTTGTTTAATAGCACTGACAGTGCTATTAGGTGAGTCTGCTGCAATTTCTATGAGATCTGTACCTAACGATTGAGCAAGTTTTTTGATTTCTGGTGAAAATGTAGCTGAAAAGAGTAGGTTCTGTCTATCTGGTGGAGTTAAGGCAATAATTTTTTTAATATCATGAATAAATCCCATATCAAGCATGTGATCAGCCTCATCTAGAACCAAGATTTGTACCTGATTTAACTTAACTGATTTTTGATTATGTAAATCTAGCAATCTTCCAGGAGTTGCAACTAAAATATCTAACCCTTTTTTGAGTTTAGATTTTTGTGGAAAAATCTTAGCGCCACCAAATATTGCAGCTGAAGTAATTGAAGTAAACTTCCCATATGTATAAACATTTTCTCTCACTTGAGCAGCTAACTCTCTGGTTGGAGTTAAAACTAGTGCATGGACATGTTTTCTGTAAGGCTTTGCTTGATTTTGTAGTAGCTCAATCATTGGTAAAACAAAACTGCCGGTTTTACCGGTACCAGTCTGGGCAGCAGCCATTATATTTTTACCCGACAAGACAATAGGTATTGCTTGTTTTTGAATTTCTGAGGGTTCAGAATGTTTTAGATCTTCGAGAGATCGCAAAATAGGATCGGATAATCCGAGTTCTTTGAATGACATTTTTATTTCTTTAAGTCTGTCTGATATCTATCAGATGACTGCAGGGTATAGACTTACTGAGCCAGGGTCAATGCAGCTTTAAATATATATTTAACAATAGTTATCAAGCAGGGTATTTCTTTTTTTATATTCTCGTATAATCCTCCTCAATTATTACCCATCATGAATAAAGAAAAGCTTAGAAATATTGCCATCATCGCCCACGTTGATCACGGTAAAACAACCCTGGTTGACAAGTTACTGCAGCAATCAGGAACTTTAGATCGAAAAAGCATGGCAACTGAAAGAATCATGGACTCCAACGATCAAGAAAGGGAGCGGGGAATCACAATTCTTGCAAAAAATACAGCTATAAACTGGAAAGATCATAGGATTAACATTGTTGATACGCCTGGCCATGCCGATTTTGGTGGTGAGGTTGAAAGAGTGCTTTCCATGGTTGATTCAGTTTTATTGCTGGTTGATGCTGTGGATGGGCCCATGCCCCAAACTAGATTTGTTACACAAAAAGCATTTGAAAAAGGGCTCCATCCAATTTTGGTAATTAATAAGGTGGA
>MDTG01290489.1_pt1 | contig 10652 bp, 11 predicted proteins | sample 811421 | NCBI WGS metagenome assembly MDTG01 (sample SAMN05326645, study PRJNA326480) | marine metagenome | isolation source: seawater | place: Pacific Ocean: South East | collected 2011
AATACCTGATGATGCAGCTGAAACAATACAAACAGTTCAAAACGCAATAGATTATATTCAAAGTAAAAAATAAAATAATACTATTTTATGAGAAGAGTTGTTGTTACTGGAATGGGTTTACTCACTTCTCTAGGTAATGATAAAGAAAAAAGCTGGAATAATCTTATCAATCTTAAATCTGGGATTAAAAAAATTGATCACTTTGATGTCTCTGACTTACCATCAAAAATAGCAGGATACATTAATAATGACCCTGATAAAGAAAATTATTTTAATGAACATTCTTATTTGGAGTTAAGAGATATTAAAAGAAATGATAGATTTATTCAGTATGGTCTTATTGCCTCCAATATGGCAATAAAGGATGCTGGTTTAAATAATTTAAGTGATAAAGATAAGATTCGTGTGGGTGTTTCTGTTGGTTCTGGCATTGGAGGTCTTGAAACTATTTATGAGGGTTCACTTACCATTAACAATAAGTCAAAAAAATTATCACCTTTTTTTATACCTTCATCATTAGTAAATCTATTATCTGGACAAATTTCAATTAAATTTGGCTTTAAGGGACCCAATCACTCAGTAGTAACAGCTTGTGCTACTGGAGCTCACTCTATAGGTGATTCGGGTGAAATGATAAAAAGAGGTGCAGCTGATGTCATGATAGCTGGTGGTTCAGAAGCAGCAGTATGTAAATTAGGATTGGCTGGTTTCTGCGCAGCTAGAAGTTTAAGCACTTCATACAATGATAATCCCAATCAAGCTTCAAGACCATGGGATAAAGATAGAGATGGTTTTGTTATGGGTGAAGGTGCTGGTATTGTCGTTCTAGAAGAAATGGAATTTGCAAAAAAAAGAGGAGCCAAAATATATGCGGAACTTGTTGGATACGGAATGTCTGGAGATGCTCATCACATAACAGCTCCAGCAGAAGATGGTGATGGAGGATTTAGGGCAATGAAAAGTGCAATAGATATGGCAAGTATTTCATCAGATAATGTAGACTACATAAATGCTCATGGAACTTCTACAGTAAAAGGAGATGCAATTGAGCTAAATGCAATTTCAAAATTATTTAAACATAAAATTGATGTTAGTTCTACAAAATCATCAATTGGCCATCTTCTAGGTGCAGCTGGTAGTGTTGAATCTATATTTTCTATAATGTCCATAAATAAAAAAATATTACCTGCTACTTTAAATTTAGAAAATCCTATTGAAACATCTAATATTAATTTAATACCAAATATTCCTTTGGAAAAAAAAATAAAATACGCCTTAAGTAATTCTTTTGGATTTGGAGGTACTAATACTGCATTATTATTTAAAAGTATTTAGCATAATCCTAACTTTATTTTTAATTCTATGTTTTTTTAATATTTATTTTTTACTAAATAAGAACATTGAGATAAAAAATAATGTTATATCTATAAAAAAAGGAGACACCTTAACAGTTGTACTTAATGATAACATTAATAATTTTTCTCAATATGATATTTTTCTGGTAATTCATTTTTATAAATTAAAAAACTATTTGTTTAAAGAATTTATACATTTTGGTAAATTCTATATTGATGATGATATTTTGCTATTAGATTTTCTAAATATAATATTTAAACCAAGCAATATTGTAAATAAATTAACTATTATTGAAGGGTGGTCAACTTATGAACTTAACAGAGAATTATCTAAACATTTTGATAAAATATTTGATATACCTTATGAAGAAATTATAGCTGATACGTATTATTATACAAATGATAAAAGTTTCTTACAATTTGTTGAAAATTTAAAAAAAACTAAATTTGACTATTTTAATAAATTTAAAGATAATAAAATTTTTGAAAATTTTAGTCAAAGACAATTAATGATTATTGGTTCTTTAATAGAAAAAGAAGGTTATAATTATAATGATAAAAAACTTATTTCATCCGTAATTAAAAACAGACTAATAAGAAAAATGAGATTACAAATTGATGCTACGGTCTTATATGCTCTTACAGATGGTAAATATAACCTAGAAAGAAAACTTTTCTTAAAAGATTTAAAGATTAATCATCCTTATAATACTTATAAAATTGATGGACTTCCTCCCAAACCAATTTCATATGTAGGGAAAAAAACTTTAGATATATTATTAGAAAATCATGAGTCTGATTTTATGTTTTATTTTTTTAATAATTCTTTAAAAAGACATATATTTTCTGAAAATTATAAAAATCATATTAAAAAACTAAATGAATATAGAAACACAAAATAAGTTAATAATTATTTCCTCACCTTCTGGCGCTGGAAAAACAACACTATGTAAATTATTGTTAAAAAAAATGAAAAATATTAATCTTTCAATTTCTTATACCTCAAGAAGCAAAAGATTAAATGAAATTCATGGTAAGGATTATTATTTCGTCTCAAGAAAAAGATTTGAATTACTAAAAAAAAATAATTTTTTTGTTGAAACAGCAAAAAATTTTAATAATTTTTACGGATCCCCTTTTAAAGATATTAATTTATCACACAAAATAAAAAAACATATTTTATTTGATATTGATTGGAAAGGAGCTAGAAAAATTAGGAGTTATTATAAAAGTAAAAATATATTAGATTTTTTTATTTTACCACCGTCTAAAACAGAACTTAAAAGAAGATTAATCAAAAGAGGAAGAGATAATAAAAAAGAAATTAATTTAAGACTTTCTTATGCAATAGAAGAAATGCAACATTATAATGAATATAAATACATCTTAATAAATGAAAATGTTCAAAATACTGTCGATCAGATTAAAAAAATAATTGAGTATAATGAATTAATGTATGATCAAAAGAAAATTCTCAAATCTAGATTAAAAAAAATTATAAATATTGAGTAACTCTTCAATATTTAATTCATTCACTCTTTTATTTAATATATCTAAATTATTTTTTTTCAATTTTATATTTTTATATATTTTTTTACGCACATTTTTAAATATATTCTTACAAAATTTTTCAGCATTTTGAATATTATTTTTTTTATTTTTATATAACACAAATTTTACAACGGTAGATTTAACTTTAGGTTTTGGTATAAAAACATTTGAAGATACATCAAAACATTTAGTATATTTTGATACAATGGAGGTTAAGAATTTATATTTATTCATACCAGGTAAAATATAATCAAACTTGTAAGCTACTTCTTTTTGTAACATGAAAATCATTTCATTTATATTTTTGTTAAACTTAAATAAATGAAGTATTATTTTAGTGCTAATATTATATGGCAGGTTGGATATTATTTTTAAATTTTTAAATTTATTTAATTTTATATTAAGAATATCATCGTTGATAACTTTTATATTGTCAAATTCTCGATATTTATCTTTTAATTGATTAAAAAGATAATAGTCTTTTTCGATTAAAATAATTTGTTTGGGTTTTGACTCTAATATTACGTCAGTTAAAAAACCATAACCTGGACCTACCTCTAAAATAATTTTATCTTTTATATTGGTTAAGTTTGTAATTTTTTTACAAATATTCTTATCTTTAATAAAATTTTGACTTAATGATTTTTTAGCTCTTTTTTTCATTAATTATTCTATTTTTATAAATTTTCTTAATTAACTTATGACAATTAATAAGAGATTTATTTGAAATATATTTAGAATTAACTAGGTTGTATGCTGTTCCATGATCAGGTGATGTTCGAATTATCTTCAAGTTACCTGTGTAGTTTACTCCAGAGAATTGACTTATATATTTGAATGGTATCAGTGCTTGATCATGAAAAATAAAAATAAAACAATGATATTTTTTCAAATTACTTTTTATTAACATACTATCTCCTGAAAACGGTCCATCAATATAAATTCCTTCTTTTTTTAAATTTTTAATTACAGGATTAATATTTTTGATTTCCTCTGTTCCAATCTCTCCATTTTCTCCTGCATGAGGATTAAATCCTGAGATAGCTATTTTTGGTTTATTTATATTAAAATCTACTTTTAGTGTTTTATTTAAATTTTTAATTTGATTAAAAATAAACAATCTATTTGAGATTATTTTAGAAAGTTTTTTAATTGGAATGTGTGTAGTTAATGTACTTATTAGTATTTTATTGTGAAATAAAATCATATTTGAATATTTTCTTTTTTCTAATGATTGAAAATATTCAGTATGGCCAATAAAGTTTTTATCAATTTTCTTTATTATATCTTTTCTTAGAGGAAGAGTAATTATGCCAATACATATTTCTTTTTTGCAAAAATCATATGCATAACTTAGTGATTTATAAGTATTATCGTCTGTAGAAGTACTTTTGAAAGAGTAAATATTTAAACAATTTTTATCATAATTGATAATTTGATTATTAATTAATTTTATAATATTTAATTTATATTTAAGTTTATTTTTTTTAAAATAATATTTAATAATATGAATATCAGTAAATAGAATAAAATTTTTGACTTTTTTTTTGCTCCATGAATTTAATAATATTTTAATACCAATTCCATTAATATCTCCAATTGTAATACCAATTAATTTATACATTAATTCTTATTAAATTATATATTTTTGAATATTGATTAATTAATTCTTTTTCAAATCTTTTCACATTTAAATTAATTAATTTGTTTAAATTAAAATTATTTAATATTTTTTCATCAAATTTTAAATTACACAAAATAACATATATGTTTTCATTATTATCAATAAATTTAACATAATCATTTATATTAACTAAATTTTTTTTTAATTCATTATTCAATTCTGAAAATTTATATTCTTTATTAGCAATATTGAAATTATTTTTTAATTTTAATAAATTATCGCATTTTAGTGAATTAGTATCTATGTTTTTGTTAGTTCTAATACTATATATATCAGCAATTAATCCTTCGAATGTTTCGAATTTTTTTTCAATAAATATTAATGTAATATTATTATTTTTTCTAATAAAAAAATTTTTTTCATTTAATAAAATTTTATCTTTAATAACTTTATTAATATTATTAATATTTTTTATTTCTTCTTCTTTCATAAAAAAATTAATATTATTTTCATTAAATATTTTTATAATATCTTCTACATTATATTTATTTAAGCTATCGAATTTTATTATATTTTCTTTGCCTACTTTTGAAAAATTAATATATTTAATTTTAAAGTTATATAATAAATCAATTTCTTTTCTTGATGTACCTAAATCATTAAGATTTGAATTAAGTATTTTTTCTAATATTATTTTACGGATATAATCAAGTTTTATATTGAAAAGTATATTCTCTTTATTAAAATCTGTATCAATAACTTTTTTATTGATTTCATTTGTTACTTTTATATTTTCAAATATTTCAATAATTTTAGCATCATAATCTAATTTATTTTTAAATGTTTTATAATGTTCATAAAATAAATTGGCAGATATAAAATCATCTATTATTATTTCTTTACTCAAATTTTTATTATTTCCAACAAATTTTAAATAATTTTCTCTTAATTTAAGATCTATTGATGTAAATGTTTTTTCATTAATTTTGAATAAAATTTTATTTTCTATTGACTCTATTTTCTCGTTAAAAAATAATAAATTTAACAAAAAAAATAAATAAAAAAATATCAATCTATATTTAATTAAATTTATCATTTTCAATTTCATAGGATTCCCAATTTATATCTTGTTTATCATTTTCTGAAACAGCTAGATTTGAAGATTTATAACTACCTATGTGCTTAAATGAAAACATTATTGTCAATATATCTTGCGGTTTTAAATTATCCTCTTCGTATGATTTCCTATTAAAATCAATATTTATTCCAAAGCATTCATCAAAATAACTATAACCTAATGTATATTCAGTATTTATTTCTTTTTTGAGATCATACAATCCTTCAAGATTTAACTTTGAAAATCTTGAGAATTTTTTACTCAAGAATGAATAATTTATACTCTCTGTATCTTTTTTAACTATTTCGTTTACCTTTGAATTTTGATCTAGATATGAAATATTTAATTCACCAAACTTAGAATGTGATTTGATATTAATATTTTGATTTTTTAAAAATGAATTTTCTAAATCATATCTAAAGTTATAATTTAGTTCATAGTTATCAATATATTCTAAAGATCCTAATAAATCACTTAAGTTATTTTCATTTCCTTGTTCTTTGTGAAAATTACTATTATCAGTAAATTCATATGATTGTGAAATTGTTGATGAAAATTTATTAGCATAAACATTGAATCCATAAGAAATTCTTTTTGAATTATCCATTTTATCAGAACCACTATATCTATTTAATCGATATATATTTTCAATTGTAAAATCATTATTTGTAGAGTCTTCATTTGATAATTTGTTTGAATTTGAAATGCCAGGCGCAATAATCAGATGCACTTTAGGTTGAAAAGTAAGATTTTCTGAAATACTTTTAACCTTAAATGGTGATTCACTAGAAATACCAAATATAGGAAATGATCTTAGATAAGATCCTGAATGATAATTGTTATTACTAATATATTTTTTTTCTGTATTAAAAAATTGATTATATATTTCAGTATCAATTCTAATTTTTGAATGAAATTTAATAAACTCTCTATTTATATTATATTTATGTGATATTTTTTGCTGTCTTTTAGAATGTACTTCTGTACTTTTATCTCTAATAATATTGTAAAATTCATATGTTCCATTTGATTTAGAGCCATATATATTTTTATGTCCCGTGAAATATTTAAAATTTGGAAACACTATTGGAATAGTTGCGTTATCATCACTCTTTTGATTAGTCTGATAATAATTAAAATTTATATTTAAGTAATCGTCAAGTTTATTTAAATTAAAACCCTCAAAATTAATACTTGTAGATAAAGAGCTAGTATAACTTAAATCATCATTTGGTTTTGTTCTTTGAATATAATTAGCTGATGTTTGTAAAGCTGAATTAATCTTAATTCTATAATTTTCATTTATATTTTTATTATAACTTGTAATTAAACTCGCATCACTTAACCATTTATTATTATTTTCATTTTCAAAATTTGAATCTAAAGTTAAGTCAGTTTTTAATTTACCCCCGGATAGAATTTGATTATAATCAAAATTAAATCTTTGAGATGAATCTACTCCAGCTCCATAATTTATTATTGGTGTAAATAATAATTCTTTGTCACTAGAAATATTAAAATAATATGGAAATGATATAGATTGTGAAGTTTTTGTATCAAAAAAATTTAATGCAATTGAAGGAATTAAAAAACCAGATTTTCTTTCTTTTCTTAAAGGTGATGGCGTTACTAGGTAAGGGATATAAAATACAGGAGTATTTAAAACACGCATCTTGGAATGTTTTTGGTATAAAAATAAATTTTCATTATCATGAAGAACTTTCTCACCTTCTAATTGCCAAGTCGGACAAATAAAATTTGCTATTTTAATCCTTGAAATACATGGTGAATATACACCTTTAGATAAAATATCAACTTTTCCATCCCTTTTTATTTTCTTTCCAATTAATCTAGATCCATCATTCATTCTGATTTTGGGATTATCAAATTCGGCAAAATCAAGTTTTTTCGAAAAATATCCGTTTTCTCCTTCATAATAATTATTATTTTCATCTTTATATGTGAAGTTAGAAGGAAGAATAATTGTTTCTTCAATTTTATTATAGATGATTAAATCAGAAATAATTAATTGATTATCTTGAAATATTTTAGCATTACCTTTTGCAATAATATTTTCATCTTTATCGTAAGATATATTATCTGCATAAAGTAAAATTTCATACGCATTATTTATTTTAGGAGAAATTAATAAAATAACTAAAAAAATTAACCGAAATGATGAATAAAAAATACTATTCATTTTCAATTTTTAAAATTTGATATAAACCAATAAAAAAAGGTAATAAAAAAATAACCAAATAAGACAATATATAGTTTATTGATAAATTAATTGTTAATTTTGTTATAATTTCTTTTATTAAAAAAATAATAAATCCTACAGAAATAGCTAAAAATAAAACTTTAAAAAAATTTTCATTTCTTTGAAATTTACTTGTGAAACCTATTATTACAAATGATAACATTACTATAAATATTGGTTTTAATAATTCTGATAAATAATACAAACCTATCTCTGATGAATATAAATTGAATTTTGATAATGTTCTTGAATGGCTTATATAATTGTAGAAAGGTATTGATTTATACTTTGAAATTGAGTTTATAATATTATTTCTATTGAAGTTTATTTCAAAATCATATTTTTTTAATTTTTTATATTCATCATTCTGTAAATTATAATAACTTACATTTTTTAATTTAAATACATTTTTTAAAAATTCACCTTCTTCTGCTATTAAAAAAATATTTGATTTGTTATCTGTGAATAAAATTTTTATTTTTTGCGCTTTCATATCTCTAATATTAATATCTTTAATATTAATAAAATTTGAAATTTTTGGGTCTATTCTATTCTTTATCCACATTTCATTATTTGATATTCTAATTGAGTATAAACTATTTTCTTTATTGTCTAATCTTATGTCATATTTTTTTTCTAAAAAAACTGAAAGTGGGTTTAAAAATAATAAAAAAAAGATTCCAATAGCGAAAACTGCAATTCCAATTGGATAGAAGATATCAAAAATTGAATAACCTAAGTTTCTCATAGAAATAAATTCATTATTATTAATCAAATTTCTCATCAAAAATGCAATGCTAATAATTGTAACAAATGGAATAATCTCACTTAGTATCGATGGATATTTTAGCAATGAAAGATATAAAAAATTAAATAAATCCTTATCCTTTTCTTCTAAAACACGTGATAACTCCAGTGAATTAACGAAAAGAATAAATAGAGAAATAATAATAAAATTTATTAATAGATATTTATTGGTTAATAAAAATAAATAATTATTTATCTTATTCATATTTATCTTTAAATTTTAAAATTAAAAAGGAAAATAATATTAATGATAACATTATTACTGAGTAAGATGTTATTAAAATTTCAGAATTTTTTAAAATTTGATTTATGACTAAAATACTTACAGCTGAAATTGAAAAAAATATATTATTTTTATAATTAAAATTAATTTTTTTTAAGGAATTATAGTAAAAAAAAACAAGTATGTAAATTAAAATTACTATATCCATTATTTTATAAATAATATTTAAATAATTTTTTGATTTTAAATCATCAAAAATAGTTAGTGTATTTTTATCAAATATTTCAAAAGTATTTTTATTTTGATTTTCAATTTTCAGTATATAATTTGCAAATTCTAGTTTTTCTATTTGTTTGCTACTATCAATGCTAATTTTGAAACCATCTGACAATTGAAAATTATATTTAGAATCTTCATTAAAAATTTTTCCTTTTTTAGCAAAAATTATATTTTCTTTCTCATCTTCAAAACTTATAAAAATATCAATGAATTGATTATTATCTTTTTCAAAATCTAATATTGTTTTTCCATCTAAATTTAGAAAGTTTGTAAATGACATATTATTTATATCTATTGTATTTCTTAAGTTGTATTCCCTGAATTTATATTTCTCGTAAATTTTTGGAGCTATATAAAAACTCAATATTGAAAAAATAAGAATTAGAATTGTTGAGAAAAAAATCAGAGTATTTTTTATTGGATTTAAACCTAATCCAACTGTTAAAATTGCTATAAGCTCTTTATCGTTATTAAGCTTTATAAAACACAATAACAAACCAAATATTAATATAAATGGCACAATTATAGTTATAATATTTGGTATCAAGTAAACTGATAGATATATTACATTCATAATATTTAATTGTATAAAATTTGTGATTGTAAATAATCTTGTAATTTGTAGAAGCCAAGCAATTGACAGAAATATAAATAATATTAATAAAAAATTTTTAAAAATTTGATAAAAGATATAATAACTAATTTTGTTAATTTTCATTATACTATTTAATACTATATACCTAAATTTATTAAATATTTAATTATCAATGGATTTTTTACCTCATTAAATACCATGTTAATAAATAAATTAATGGATTAGTAGACAAATTTTAATTAGTAAATTAGTAAATTTGTTATTTAGTTAACTAGGAGTGTATATGAATAAAACTTTCTCAATTATAAAACCTGATGCTACAAAAAGAAATATTACAGGATCAATTAATAAAATTATAGAGGAAAATAATTTAAGAATTGTAGCTCAGAAAAGAATTCTTTTAACCAAAAAAAAAGCAGAAGGCTTTTATTCAATTCATAAAGATAAGCCTTTTTTTAATGAATTAATTGAATATATGACTTCTGGTCCAGTAATAGTACAAGTTTTAGAAGGTGAAAATGCAGTTTTACAATATAGAAAAATAATGGGTGCAACAAATCCAGAAAACGCTGAAAAAGGAACTATAAGAAAAGAATTTGCTATAAATATTCAAGAAAATTCAGTGCATGGGTCTGATTCAGATGAAAATGCTGAAATAGAAATACAATATTTCTTTACTAGTGATGAGATTCTATATTGATCAAAAAAGTGAAAATATAATTATTAAAATAATAGCAACAAAAATAATTGTATAAATCGTTAATTTATTAAATGTTTTCCATGTTTGTGCCTTATCCTTAGATATATTGTCTTTGTTATAATCCATCATTTATATAATAAT
>MDTG01293526.1_pt1 | contig 10652 bp, 9 predicted proteins | sample 811421 | NCBI WGS metagenome assembly MDTG01 (sample SAMN05326645, study PRJNA326480) | marine metagenome | isolation source: seawater | place: Pacific Ocean: South East | collected 2011
TCAAAATACTTCATATCTTTGGAAACATTTATGGATGAATTCTCGACAATTTTTTTTAGACAATTAGAGAAAAAATAAATTGATTAATTTAAATAAATCACAAAGAAACAGAAGACAAAAATACACTCAAATGAGTGAAATTAATGTAACCCCGTTTGTGGATGTAATGTTGGTTTTATTGATTGTTTTTATGGTTACTGCTCCACTTTTAACCGTAGGAATACCTGTTGATTTACCGAAAGTTAAAGCAAACGCATTAACTGATAAAAAAGATCCAATCGAAATAACAGTAAATTTAGAAGGAGAAATATATATTGGTGAATCCCTTGTTGAAGTAGATAATCTTATACCAAGAATAAATGCAATTACTGAACAAAATACTGAAGCAAGAATTTATATTAGAGGAGATAGAGTAGTTGCATATGGTCGGGTGATGGAAATTATGTCAATGATTAATTCTGCTGGATATATTAAAGTTGCTTTGATTACTCAAAATTTAAATAACTAATGGAAAGAATTAATTATAGTTCTTTTAATTTTATAGAATTATTAGATAGTCTAAACCCGCAAAACTCTGGTATTTTTTTTTCAATATTACTTCATTTGCTAATTCTTTTATTTGCAGTAGGTATCCCAAATTTTTTTAGTACAAAAGATATTTATATTCAAAATGTAATACCAATTGAAATACTTAATATATCCGAAACAACTAATATTGAAAAAAATGAAACTAAAAGTAAAAATAATAAAAGTACTTTATCTAAACAAAAAAAGTTTAACTCATCAGAAAATCTTGAAATAAAAAAACAAGTTGATTTAAAACAAAATACAAAACCTATTATAAATAACAATGCACCAGAAATTGAAATTAAACAAAAAAATGAATTAAAAATAAAAGAAAAAGAAACATTCGAAATTAAGCAAAAAGAAAATATTGAAATAAAAAAAAATATAGAAACCGTTAAAACAAATGAAATTAAACCTAAAATTAAGCCAAAACCTAAAAAAATAGTAACTTCAACAAATCAAAATGATATTGATATAGAGCCAAAAACTAAAATAGAACCTAAGATTGAAAAAAAACAAACTATTGCCAATCCAAAACCTAAACCCGAAGAAGATTTTAGTATAGCTTCTATGTTAAAAGACTTAAGAAATGAAAAATCTAACAATCAACAAGCTCAAGAAGAAATTGAGGAAGAAAAAAAAGATACTGGCCTGGACGATAAACAAGAAAATATGATACTATCTATTTCAGAAATTGATTTATTAAGACAGCAGCTATCATCATGCTGGAATGCTCCAGCAGGCGCAGTTATAGAAAGAGGTATGAAAGTTACAATTTCTGCTAAAGTACAGCAAAATATGCGAGTTTTTGATAATTCTGTCCGCATTGTTGACACAAATATACCTAAGAATAATGCTTTTTATGGACCAATTACTGATAGTGCAATGAGAACTCTTTTAAATCCTGAGTGTACACCTTTAAAGTTACCAAAAGATAAATATAAGTTATGGAAAAATCTTACAATTACATTTGATTACAGTATTATGAAAGGATATTAATGAAGAAATTATTTTTCCTCCTATTTTTAGTTAATTCACTATCAACAAATGCTTTGGAGGTGACACTAACTCAAGGTAGTGTTAAGCCAACACCAATAGCTATAACTGAATTTTATACTAAAAATTCAGATTTGGAAAAAATAGGAAAGAATGTTTCTAGTGTAATTTCTGATAATCTTGAAAGATCCGGTTTATTTTTATCAATTAACAATAAGTCATTTATTCAAGACAATAAATCTTTGTCAGAAAGACCTAGATTTGAAGATTGGAAAATTATTAAGGCTCAACATTTAGTGGCAGGAAAAATTATTGGTCAAAATGGAAAGATTTCAGTTGAGTTTAGACTTTATGACGTGTTTCAACAAAAATTATTAGTTGGTAAAAAATATGAAACAAGTGAAAAAAATTGGAGAAGAGTAGCTCATATTGTTTCAGATAGTATTTTTAAAAATATAACAGGAGAGGGTGGATATTTTGATACAAGAATTGTTTATGTTGCTGAAACAGGACCGAAGGATAATAAACAAAAAAGATTAGCAATTATGGATCAAGATCAAGCAAATCACAGATTTTTAACAGATGGTTCATACTTAGTTTTAACTCCTCGTTTTTCACCTAATTCTCAAAAAATTACTTACATGTCTTATGTTAATAGAAATAAACCAAGAGTGTATATTTTTGATATTGAAACAGGGAAGCAAGAAATTGTTGGAGAGTTTCCTGGAATGACCTTTGCTCCAAGATTTTCCCCAAATGGTGATCGCATCGTGATGTCTTATACAGACCCAGATGTTGGAAACTCAGAAATATTTATACTTGATTTAAACACAAGAATTTCAAAAAGAATTACTAATAATTCATCTATTGATGTATCAGCAAGTTTTTCTCCTGATGGAAAGAAAATTGTTTTTAACTCTGATAGAAGTGGAAGAAGACATTTATACATTACAGACACCGAAGGAAAGAATGTTAAAAGAATAAGTAAGGAAGCCGGAAGTTATTATACGCCAGTTTGGTCACCAAGGGGAGATATGATTGCTTTTACAAAACAAGAAGGAGGTCAATTCTATATAGGAGTTATGGAAACAAATGGCTCTAATGAAAGAATGATTGCAAAATCATTTCATGTTGAAGGGCCAACATGGGCGCCAAATGGCAGATTTCTTATGTACTTTAAAGAAGAACGTACTGCAGAAGATGGCAGTGGTGGAGAATCTAGCCTATATTTTATTGATTTAACTGGATTTAATGAAAGAAAAGTAATTACACCACTTGGTGGATCAGACCCGGCATGGTCGCCACTAATGCATTAATTTTGCAAAAATATAAAAAAATATATGAAATATTTAAAAAAATGTTAAGAAATTGACTATAATTAAACTTTATTAGAGTATTAAGGGAGCATTTTCATATGTTAAATAAGTTTTTAATATCAATTTTTTTAGTTTTGTTTGTTGCTGCATGTGCAACTAAGCAGAAAGATACAGCTGAGTCATCTGGATCTGGATCCACAGCTGATAGTTCAGTTTCAACTGAAGAAGGAAGTATAACAGAGACCGACGGTAGTGGCATAGTAGCTGGTTCTCAAGAAGACTTAATTGTAAATGTCGGAGACAGAGTATATTTTGGCTATGATAGTTCGGAGTTAGATTCTGATGCATTAGAATTACTTCAAGATCAGGTTGCATGGTTAAAACAGCACAGCAATGTTTCAGTTACAATCGAAGGTCATTGTGATGAAAGAGGAACTCGTGAATATAACCTTGCATTAGGTGAAAAAAGAGCTCAATCAGTAAAGAATTACTTAATTGGTCTCGGTATTAATCCTGACAGGGTTTCAACAATTAGTTATGGAAAAGAAAGACCTGCTGTAGTCGGATCAAACGATGGAGCGTGGTCACAAAATAGACGATCTGTAACAACTATTAATTAAATCAAATTCCCTTTATACTAGGCGCTACATGACATTGTAGCGCCACAATTAAATATTATTTAATTTTTGTGGTTAAAAAATTTATTATTTTTTGTTTTATATTTGTTTCATTCCAAGCTTTAGCTAATGAAAATCTTTTAACATTTCAACAACAACTTGAAAGACTGCAAAGAGAAATTAATGACATATCAAAAATTATTTACAATGATAAAAAAGATTATGAAAAATTATTCGATGACAGTCTGTCCAAAAATCTTTCTGCAATAGACATAAGAATTTATGATATTGAAAATGATTTAAAAAATTTAACAGCAAATCTTGAGGAAATATTTTTTACTTTGGATGAATTAAACAGTAAAATAACATTCATTCAAGAGTCTATTAACTCTAACAAAAATCAAACGGAAAATATCAACAATGTTAGTGAAGCAAACATAAATAGTTATAATGAAGATGTCGATGTTGAGAACGATATTACTAATGAAAATGGTAATACATTGGGAACTCTTACGATATCTTCAAATCTTGAAGAGGAAGAAATAGCAGCTAATCAAATTAATAATGATAATAATACAGAAAATGAAGAAACACTTAAACCTGAGGATCAGTTTCAAAGAGCATTTGATAATATTAGATTTAAGAAATATAATGAAGCAGAAACTTCACTTAAAGAATTTATCAAAAATAACTCAGAAAACCAATTATCTGGCTCTGCTCATTACTGGTTAGGTGAATTATACATACTAAAGGGTGAATATAGAGAAGCAGCACTAACCCTAGCTGAGGGTTTTCAAAAATATACAGAAAGTATAAAGGCGCCTGATATGCTATTTAAACTTTCAACTACACTTTTTGAATTGAATAAAGTTAATGAAGCTTGTAAGACAGCACAAAAGTATATTGCTGAATTTCCAAATCATAAATTTGTAAAAAAAACTAATACATTAATTTTAGATAATAAATGTTTAGAAAATAATGAATGAATTTAAGTTATAGTAATTTTAAAAATATTCTAAAAAACTATAATTGTTTTGAGTCAAAAGTAAAAATTGCTGTAGGTGTATCAGGTGGACCAGATAGCATAGCTCTTGTAATACGATTAAATAAATGGATAGGTGAATTTAATGGTAAAATTATAGCTATAATAGTTAATCACAATATCAGAAAAAATTCAAAAAATGAAGCTAAGAGTGTCAATGACTTTTTGTTAAAAAATAAAATTGAATCTAAAATTATTACATTAAAAAATAATAATAAAAAATTTTCCATGAACAGTCTTCGTATAAAAAGATTTCGTTCAATGACTAATTATTGTAAAAAAAATAATATTTTACATCTTTTTTTAGCACACCATTTTGATGATAATATAGAAACATTTTTAAATAGAAAAATCACTGGAAGTTCTTTTGAAGGCTTAAAAGCGATTGACGAACTGATAGTTATAAATAAAATTTTAATAATAAGACCACTCTTAAGTTTCAAAAAAGAACAAATTTATAAATACTTAAAAAAGAATTCAATTAATTATTTAGAAGATCCAACCAACAAAGATGAAAATTATACTCGTGTTGTTATTAGAAATTTTTTAAAAACTATAGATTCAAAGGTTTTTGAGAAAGAATATTCCTATTTATTAAAACTTATGCCGATTTATTTTAACATGATCATGGAAAATTTAATTTATATTGTTGTTAAAATAAACCGTAAAGAAATTATCATAGATAATTCAATGTTAAAAAATATAGATAATTTGATTATTGAGAGGTTAATTATTTATATTTATGCCTTTTTTTTTGGCAAAGAGGCTAGGTTGAGATCAAATAAAATAAGTATTTTAATTAGCAAAATTAGAGACAACAAAACTAAATTTTTTAATATTAAGAGTTTACTAATCTATAAAAAATATAATTTACTTATATTTTCTCCAAAAAAAACATAAAACTATTGTGTTTTTTTAATTAATTCCTATGTATTATTAATAAATGAAAAATTTCAGCAAAAACATTGTTTTATGGCTAATAATTGGGCTGTTGCTAATTGTGTTATTTAACCTTTTTCAGGGTAGTTCACCTAATAGAAATGTAACAAAAATATCCTTTTCTGACTTTTTAGGAGCAACAAAAAGTGGCAGAATTTCTGAAGTAAATATATCAGGAAACAATGTTGAAGGTTTTTTTGATGATGGTAGATCTTTCATTACGTACGCTCCAAATTACCCAGATTTAGTTAATAAACTTAATGAGGCTGGTATCAAAATAACAGCTGAACCTTCAGAAAGATCAATGCATCCATTATTAAGTGTTCTTCTATCTTGGTTTCCAATGTTATTATTAATTGGAGTTTGGATATTTTTTATGCGCCAAATGCAATCGGGTGGTGGCAAGGCCATGGGATTTGGGAAATCAAAGGCAAAACTCCTTAATGAAGCTGTTGGTAAGGTAACTTTTAGCGATGTTGCAGGCATTGACGAAGCTAAACAAGAACTCGAAGAAGTTGTAGAATTTTTGAAAGATCCACAAAAATTTTCTAGGCTTGGCGGTAAAATACCAAGAGGCGCACTGTTAGTTGGCCCTCCAGGTACGGGTAAGACTTTGCTAGCAAGAGCAATTGCTGGAGAAGCTAATGTTCCTTTTTTTTCAATATCTGGTTCTGACTTTGTAGAGATGTTCGTTGGAGTAGGCGCAAGTAGGGTTAGAGATATGTTCGATCAAGGAAAAAAAAACGCCCCATGTATTATATTTATTGATGAAATAGATGCAGTTGGTCGTCATAGAGGCGCAGGGCTTGGTGGTGGAAATGATGAAAGAGAGCAAACTTTAAATCAATTATTGGTAGAGATGGATGGATTCGAAGCAAATGCAGGTGTTATAATAGTTGCTGCTACCAATAGACCAGATGTTTTAGATCCAGCTCTTCTAAGGCCCGGCAGGTTTGATAGACAGGTAACTGTATCTAACCCAGACATATTAGGTAGAGATAAGATTTTAAAAGTTCATATTAAAAAAATTAAAGTATCCCCAAAATTTGATTCTAGAGTTATTGCTAGAGGAACCCCTGGCTTTTCTGGAGCTGACCTTGCTAACTTAGTGAATGAAGCTGCACTTATGGCAGCAAGAAAAAATAAAAGAATGGTTACTCTAGAAGACTTTGAATATGCAAAAGATAAAGTAATGCTAGGAGCAGAAAGAAGGTCTATGGTTATGACTCAACAGGATAAGGAAATTACAGCCTACCATGAAGCAGGTCATGCTCTAGCAAATATTCATTCAAAAGAAGCTGAACCAATTTATAAAAGCTCTATAATACCCACAGGTCGAGCACTAGGATATGTAATGTCGCTTCCTGAAAAAGATAAAGTTCACCATAGAAAAGATGAATTAGAAGCAAAGCTTGTAACCATTGTAGCTGCTCGTATTTCTGAAGAGTTAATTTTTGGAGAAAATAAAATTGGGATTGGAGCTGTAGGAGATATTCAGCAAGCTACAGATCTAGCTCGAAAGATGATTACAGAATATGGGTTTAGCGACAAGTTGGGTTTTATTAGATACTCTAGTAATCAAGAAGAAGTTTTTTTAGGACACTCGGTGGCCCAATCAAAAAATGTTTCTGATGATACTGCCAAAATTATTGACTCCGAGGTCAAAAGACTAGTTGAAGAGGCTAAATCAAAAGCCAGAAAAATACTAACTGACAATATTGATCAACTTCATATAATAGCCAAAGGTCTATTAGAATATGAAACTTTAACTGGGGATGAAATCAAAGATCTTTTGAATGGTATAAAGCCTTCTAGAGACGAGTTTAATGATGATATTGACACTCCTAGTAAAACCTCGCCATCAGTCCCAAAAACCGGTGGCTCTGCTACTGCGCCAGCTAACTAATTTTTTTAAGACTTCACATTATTTATTTTTTTGAATAAAAGATTCATATGTCTAAAATTTTTGGCACTGATGGAATAAGGTGCTTGGTAAACGAAGAGCCACTTTCTGCAGAAACCTGTCTTAAAATTGCAAAATCAGTGGCATATATTTTAAGTAATAAAAAAAATCTTAATAATAGCAGGGTAGTTGTTTGCAAAGACACAAGGCTATCAGGGTATTTATATGAGCCTTTAATCACAGCAGGATTTATATCAATGGGTATGGATGTAATATTAGTTGGACCTTTACCGACTCCAGCTGTACCATTAATGATAAAAACTCTTAGAGCAGACATTGGAGTTATGATCACAGCTTCACACAATACCTATGAGTATAATGGCTTAAAATTTTTCAATGGGGACGGTTATAAACTAAATCCAAAAATTGAAAATAAAGTTGAAAATTTAATATTAAACCAAAAATTGTATTCTAAAATTACAAACCCCTCTGTTATTTTAGGGAAAGCAAGAAGACTAGAAGACGCTCCCGGAAGATATTCTGAATTTTTAAAAAATTGCTTATCAAGAAAATTTATTAAAAAAAAACTTAAAATTGTTTTAGATTGTGCAAATGGAGCAACATATAACATAGCACCTAATTTATTTTGGGAATTGGGACACAAAGTTACTACAATAAACAATATTCCTGATGGTAAGAATATTAATAAAAATTGTGGTGCAGTTGATACAATTCAACTATCAAAAAAAGTTGTTCAGCAAAAAGCTGATATAGGATTTGCATTTGATGGTGATGGTGATCGTTTAATAGTTGTTGATGAAAATGGTTTAGAAATTGATGGAGATAAAATAATTGCACTATTCTGTAAAAATTTTATAAATCCAAAAAATAAATCAAATCAATATGATGTAATAATTACAATAATGTCAAATATGGGTTTAGAGAATTACCTAAAAAATAAACTAAAATTAAAAATTAAAAGAACTCCAGTTGGTGATATAAATGTTATTAATCAAATGAAAATATCAAAATCTTTAATTGGCGGTGAACAATCTGGTCATATAATAATGTCTAAATATTCTAATTCTGGTGATGGTATTCTAGCTGCATTAAAAATTACCGAAATAATATCTGAGCATAGAACAAAAACTAGTAAGCTATTTGATTTATACAAAGAGTTTGCACAAGAGAAAGTTAATTTAGTCTATAAAAAAAAGAGTAAAAAATTATTAAATATTATTAAAGAAATTAATAGAAATAAATCTTTAAATAATAAAAATATCAGATCACTAGTCAGGTTGTCAGGTACAGAGCCCTTAGTTCGTATACTGGTAGAAGGAGAGAATGATCAATTAGTTAAAGTTAATTCTAATAAAATTAAAAATATAGTTAGGCCTTATCTTGTATAATAAATTTCTTATACCCCCAGGCTTTAAAGATAGTTTAAACTTTGATACCTTCATAGAACATCAATATAAAAACTTGATTATTAATTCATTTAGGGACAACGGATTTAGTTTAATTAAAACTCCATTAATAGAATTTAGTAATAATTTAGATAGCAACACCCTTCAAATTAAAACAAATAAAAATAAGGAAATGCTTAGTATTCGTAACGACATTACACCTCAAATAATTAGGATTGCAACCTCAAGATTAGTAAGTAAAAAAAGACCACTTAAACTTTGTTACTATGGAGAAGTAGTAAGAAAATCTGGCTCTATATTGAGACCTGAAAGGCAGTTTCAGCAAGTTGGTGCAGAAATTATTGGATCAGAAAGTTACAAGGCTGACGTAGAGATTATAAATTTAGCATATGAAACATTAAAAAATATAGGAGTTAAAAACATAGTAATAGAAATTTCTGCCCCATTCTTTTTAAACAGTATATTAAACAAAATTAATGACAGAAAGCTTAAAATTAAATTAAAAAAATTTATTCAATTAAAAGACATAGGAGGTTGTTTAAAACTAATTGAAAATAATCATATTGCTGAAAAATTTAAAATTCTTCATTCTTGTAGCGGACCAATCAAAACAAAAAAAAGACAAATATCAAAAATAAATAAGATTTTTAATTTTGAGAATGAAACTACAAGAATAATAAAAATTGCTAATTTAATTAAAATCTCAAAAAATGACTCAATTAATTTAGATTTATTTGAGTTTCAAAAAAATAAAAAATACTATGAGGGTATTAAATTTACTTTTTTTGCCAAAGGCGTAAGAGGTGAAATTGCAGGTGGAGGCAGATATAAATTAAAACATAAAAATAATTCTGAAGCAGCTATTGGCTACACATGTTATATGGATACTGTTATAAGAGCTTCGTCTTTTGAAAATAAAAATAAAAAAATATTAATTCCATTCAAGACTGATAATAAAACAAAAGTATTATTAATTAAAAAGGGTTTTAATCTATTTAAAACTTTTGATGAAAATATAGATCTAAGAATTCAATCAAAAAAATTTGGAATAAGATATTTTCTTTCTAATAAAAAAGTAAAGAGAGTCTAATGTTTTATACTATCATCGGCACACAATGGGGAGACGAGGGAAAAGGAAAAATTGTAGATTGGATTTCATCTAATGCTGATCTTATTGTTAGATTTCAAGGAGGTAACAATGCTGGCCATACTATAAAAGTTGATGATAATGTTTATAAATTAAATTTATTACCTTCAGGCATAATTAATAATAAAAAATGTGCTATTGGTAATGGAGTAGTATTAGATCCGTGGGCATTGATAAATGAAATAAATAAATTAAAAGAAAATGGAATAATAGTAGATAAAAACAATTTATTTATTGCTGATAATATCTGCCTTATTCTTCCAATACATAAATACCTCGATCAAATTAATGAAAAATTAAGAGGGAATAATGAACTTGGTACTACAAAAAAGGGTATTGGACCTGCATATGAGGATAAAGTTGGAAGAAGATCTATCAGAATTTCAGATTTAAAATATCCAAATTTATTAAAGCAAAAAATTGATAATCTGCAACATTATCATCAAGAAAAACTTTTAAAACATAATGTAAATTTAGAAAATTGTTATAACGATTTATTAGCTATGTCAGAGTACCTTAATTCATTTAGCGTACCTCTGTGGAAAATAATTAATGAATTAGGAAAAAAAAATAAAACAATTGTTTTTGAAGGTGCACAGGGATCAATGCTCGATATAGATTTTGGTACGTATCCTTATGTTACTTCATCGAATACAATTTCAGGACAAATATTTCCAGGAACTGGGTTTAGTAATAGA
>MDTG01354501.1_pt1 | contig 10652 bp, 9 predicted proteins | sample 811421 | NCBI WGS metagenome assembly MDTG01 (sample SAMN05326645, study PRJNA326480) | marine metagenome | isolation source: seawater | place: Pacific Ocean: South East | collected 2011
AAATTAAACTTAACTTTCGTTTTATTTATTTTATGAAAAATAAATTGTGTTATTAGTATGAAATATAACAATTGAATCAAAAAACTGATGGCTAAATCTGTCATTGGAATATCACCTTCAGTTCTATTCAGAATTGTTTCTATATCAATAGAAACAAAGAATAAACATACTGTATATAATATTATAATTGGCAATATTGAGCGAACAGTATGCTTGAAAATTTTAAAACTTAATGAAAATTTTTTTTCTATATTCATATTCTTATGTTATAATACATCATAATTTATCATATATTATTAATAGTTATGAAAATAAAAATTATTAAAGCACATGGCACGAACAATACATTTGTTATTATATATAATAATCAAAACCATAGATTAATTAAATCCAATATAGAAAAAATTTGCAATCAATTTTTAACGGATGGATTATTACTAGTTTCTGATCATGAAAGTTATGATTATCAGATAGATTATTTTAATAATGATGGAACTTGGGAAACATTGTGTGCAAATGGTGCAAGATGTGTTGCTCTATTGATGTGGAAACAAAAAAAGTGTAAAAAAAATATACATTTTTTAGCAGGTGATGGGCCACATAAAGTTACTATTAATAATCAGCAAGAAATATCACTTTCAATGCGTACCCCAATTTTTAAAACACAATTAATCAAACCCAATGGTTATGAGGGTAGATTTATTGATTCTGGAGCAAAGCATTTTGCTACTATAGTGACTGATATAAATAATGAATCTATTAAATCAGAGGGTCAAAAAATTAGATATGATAAAATATTTAGTCCAGATGGTACTAATGTAAATTTTATGAAATTGATTACTACACACCATATTAAAGTTTGGACATATGAAAAAGGTATAGAAAATATGGTAATGTCTTGTGGTTCAGGTTCAGTGGCCGCTGCATTTTACGGATATAAAGAAAAAAAAATAAATTCCCCTGTAAAAATTACCGTTCCTGGTGGTGAATTATCATTAAAATTTAATGCAAAATGGGATGATGTATGGTTAACGGGTCCTGCCGTCATTATAGATGAATATGAAATTGAAATTAACAACTGATAATTAAATAATTATTTTAACAAGTGAGCTCTTAAGCTTGTTAAGCCAAATGAGAATTTGCATAATTCGATTGTATTATTTTTATTAACTATTATTTGCTTATAAGAATTATCTTTAAAAATAGCCCATGTAAACATATCAGTATTTTCAATAATAGGTTTTTGATTTGTGTGTATTTGATTAAAAATTAATTCATATTCATATATACTTTCAGTTTCTTTTTTATGAATGATACAATCATAATAGAGCCCTTCTCTCTCTAATTTGATATTTGTTTTTATTTTTTCAAATGGCGTAATTGTTAAATAATATAATAATGAAAAAATATTAAAATAATCTTTAGGGATTATGATATTTGTATTTTCATATATAATATCCCCATCTTTATTAAATGTATTTAATTTATTTTCAAGACCTGGTTGAGATGTTTTTTTTGTAAATGATAGGATATTGAAAGTATTTTTATTAATAATAGTTTCATAAGCATTATTTACTTGGAATATTTTTGATGCAAATGTATTTGTATGTGTTTCAAATTTTAGTATTACTGCACTTTGATTGTTAAAAATAGTATTTTGATAATTAATAGTTACTTCAGCCATTGGTATTTTATATAAAGTAACATCATATTTTGTTAAACTATTATTTGAAAATAATAATTGCACTATTAGTATTAAAAAATATTTTTTCATTTCCATTGAACCTTTGTAAATGGGGCGATGCTGCCAAATATCACTATATAAAAAGGATGCATTATCATCAATATAAAGAAATATAAAAACTGAAAGTTGGTTTTTATAGAGTCCATATATTTATTAATTAATATAATATCAGCAATTGCTTTTAATAATAAAGGTATTAACCATATATAGGTTTGGGAATTTATAAAATTAATCATTGTTATAATGGCCGCAAAATTTGCAATCATTAAAAAAGGTAAAATAATTTTTACTTCTTTTGGAGTAGGTAATTTATAATATAAAATTCCTTTTGATGCATACCGTAATCTTTGTAAACAAAATTTTTTAATTGTATTAGGTGCATTTGATTGTACAAGATTTTTTTCATTCGCAATATATTCTATATTACAATTTGTATGAGTTGCGACTTTATGCAATAATAAATCATCATCACCTGATTCTATGTATTCTATTCCTTTATATCCATCTATTTCATTAAAAATTGATTTCTTAAATGCAATATTTCTTGCTGTACAAGATATATATAGATTTTTTTTTGAGTTAGCATATGTAAAACTTTCTTGTGAAATACTTTCTAATTTTAAAATTAAATCCCAAAAAGTAGATTTTTTACCAATATATGAAGGGCCACATACAAAGCCTATATCATAATTTTGGAATGGTTGAACCATTTCAAAAACCCAATCTTTTCCATGGGTACAATCTGCATCTGTTTGCAAAATAATTTCTCCATTAGAATTATTAATACAATTATTTATTGCCCATTTCTTGCTACCCCAATTTATGGGTGTTTTCTCAATATTAATTATTTTCAAATTATTTACTAATGATTCAAAATGTAATAGTTTTTTTAATGTTTGGTCTACAGATTGATCATTTGCAATAATTATTTCATATTTTGCTTCAGGATAATTTTGTTTAGATAAACTATTTAATAATTTTTCTATATTATTTTCTTCATTTTTTGCAGATACTATAATTGAAACGAATGGATAATATGCTTTTTTATTAACTTTCTTTTTTTCAAATAAAGGCTCTGTAATCCAAATGAAATAAATAAGATATATAAATAAGATACTATATACACAAAATAAAATCATTTATGCAAAATCTGGCCTTTCCATCCTATACGTTTAATAAAAAAACTACCAATTCCAACAAATACAACATATGGTATTTCTAATATATACCATAATATAAAATGAACTAGATTAAATTTATTTTTTAATTTTATGCTCGCTATGGTATATATAATAAATTCTAATATTAATTTACTCATAAATAAAATATATATTATTTTCAATGTTGAATTGGCTAGTAGGAAATACATGATAGGCGTTAATAATAGTAATAGATTGATACAAAATGTAGATAATAATATTATAAAAAATATTTTATTATAATTCCACATTACTTTAGCATCAGCTGCCCATCTAATTCTTTGTTTTATAAAAGATAAAAATTTAGTTTCTAATCTAGATTGCACAAAAGATTCAGGATTATCATTAAATATAATTTTTGCATTTTTCTTTAAACATAAATGCATGAACAAGCTATCATCTCCTTGTATTGAATCTTTTATTTTTATAAAACCCTTATTTTTGTAATATAAGTTTTTTTTATAAGCTTGATTTTGTCCTGTTGATGCAATTGGGCTTTCTAAATTACATTGCGCTCTTCCTGCTATTAGCATCATTAATAAATCTATTTTTTGAAAATGTGATACAATATTTAATGATTTCGATATTTCAGATACACCAACCACATAATCAACTTGGTCATTAAAACAAGAAGCCATTGTATGTATCCAATTTTCTTTTAATCTACAATCTACATCTGTAAATATAAGAATGTCGTATTTTGAATTTTTAATTCCAGCATCAAGGGCTCTTTTTTTAAATGATAAATTTTCATTACCTTCTATTGATGATACATATATAATTTTAGGATTTTTTCGAGAATATTCTTTAATAATATCTGCAGTGTGATCTGTAGATGAATCATCTACAATAATATATTCAGATTCTCCTTCATATTTTTGTTTTTCTAAATCAGCTAAAATATTTGGTAATGAATCTTGACCATTTTTTACCGCGATAATTATAGATACAGAGTGCAAATGATGAGATTTTTTTATATCACGATTAATAATATTGCCTAAGATATAAGTTATCAAAGATCCAATATAGACTATTATGAAAAACAATCCGATGTAAATAAAAAAATACATTATCTATTTATTTTACTTTGAAATTATTTTGGGTCATCCATGTGTCATTAACAAATTTAGTTAAATAATTTCTAATTGAATCTGGCAATATCACCAAACATTTTTGATTTTCTTTTAAATGTTTTGCTGCTTCGAGAGCTGCATATGTTGCAGTCCCAGATGAACCTCCAATTAGAATACCCTCTTTTTTTATTAATTCTTTAGCAGTATTAAAAGAATTTTCATCATTAACTTTAATATATTCATCAATTAATTTATTATTAAGAACATCTGGGAAAAAATCATAACCAATACCTTCTACTTTATATGAATATACTTCTGTTCCACCACCTAATATTGATCCATATGGGTCGACTCCAATTATTTTTATATTAGAGTAATATTCTTTTAAACGTTTGGCTAACCCTGTAATAGTTCCACCTGTGCCAACTCCAGCTACCAACATATCTAAACCATCAGGAAATTCATCAATAATTTCTTGAGCTGTAAATTGATAGTGGGCATTTGGATTTTCAGGATTTGCATATTGATCCAATATATGAGAATTTGGTATTTCTTTATTCATTTTTTTTGCAATTTCAATATGACTTTCTGGATCATCCCATGCTGCCTCTGTAGGGGTACGTACTATTTCTGCGCCTAATGCTTTTAATACTACTTCTTTTTCTTGGCTCATTTTTTCTGGCATGGTAATAATCATTCTATAACCTTTAACAGCTGCTGCTAAAGCTAATCCTATTCCAGTATTTCCAGAGGTTGGCTCAATCAAAGTATCTCCAGGTTTAATCCTTCCATTTTTTTCTGCCTCAATAACCATATTATAACCTATTCTATCTTTTACTGACCCTCCTGGATTAAAAAATTCACATTTAGCATATAATTCACAATCTAATATGGCTCCTACTTTATTTAATTGAACAATTGGCGTAGATCCAATTGTTTCGAGAATATTTTTAAGTATCATTTTTACGTTCCTTGATATAAGTGGTGCATAATAATTGAAGCTGCTTCTGCAACGTTTAAACTTTCCATTGTTTTTTCACCATCAATATTAATGATAGTATTAGCAGAATCAATACTTTTTTTCGAGATTCCATGCGCTTCATTCCCTAATATTAGAGCCCAATTTTTATTTTGCACAGAATATTTTTTCAATGATTCCCCTTTTAAATCTGCTACAATGATTTGATGGCTACTATTTTGTAAGTAGTTGATAATATTATCTATACTATCTTTATAAATATTTTTCATATGAAAATGAGCCCCCATTGCAGAGCGAATGGTTTTGGGATTAAATAATTCTACACTATTATGCGTTATCATAATATTATATATTCCAAACCAACTACAAGTTCTTAATATAGTGCCCATATTGCCTGGGTCTGATATTCCATCAATGATAATTATATTATCATTTATTTTGATATTATCAGTTATTTTAAGAGGAGATTTAAAATTTAAAAGTCCAAAAATTTGTTGTGAATTTTTTGTATCTGATATGCGTTCTGCATCTTTATTGGAGCATAGCTCCATAATGACATTATTTTTTTTAGCATACTTTCTTATCTCGTTAAATTTATCATTTTTATTAGAATAAATAATTTTTTTAATCTTTTGTTTATGTTTAAAAGCATCTAAAATTAATTTTGACCCTTCAATCAATATTTCATGATTTAAATATCTATTTTTTTTCTGCTTTAATGAACTTAAATATTTAATTTCTTTTTTAGTAATCATTATTTATCAACTTCAATTAATATAGGAGCATGGTCTGAGCCCATTACTTCAGGTAAAATTATTGCTTTTTGTATTTTACTTTTAATTTCAGTAGATACACAAAAATAATCAATTCTCCAGCCAATATTTTTAGCTCGCGCATTAAACATATAGCTCCACCAAGTATAGTGGCCTGGTTCTTTATTGAAAATTCTAAAGGTATCTATAAAACCTGATTTTATATAATTGTCAAAACCTTTTCTTTCTTCTTCTGTAAAACCTGCATTTCTTTTATTTGTTTTTGGGTTTTTTAAATCCATTTCTTTATGTGCCACATTTAAGTCTCCACAAAAAATTACAGGTTTTTTGGATTCTAATTTTTTTAAATATTTTAAAAAATCTACATCCCATTCTTTATGTCTATAGTTTAATCTACTTAAATCCCTTTTTGAGTTTGGAGTATAAACTGTTACTAAATAGTAATTTTCTAATTCGAAACATATTATTCGTCCTTCTTGATCATGTTTTTCTATTTTTAAATCATTATCTACATTGATTGGCTCAATTTTTGAAAAAATTGCAGTTCCAGAATAGCCTTTTTTAACTGCACTATTCCAATATTGATAAGGGTATTCCTCAAGTATTAAATCAACCTGCTCAGGATGAGCTTTAGTTTCTTGTATACATATTATATCAGGATTTTCTTTTTTAATAAAATCTAAGAATCCTTTTTTTAATACGGCCCTTATTCCATTAACATTCCAAGATATAATCTTCATATTTTATAAATTTCCCTATTTTTAATTATCTCTAAATATATATTATCAAGTTTTAATTTATTTTCCATGGCTTCAATTTTTTCTATTTTTGCTTTTAATTCAGGGTGTAATGGTAGGAAAAAAGAGCAACAATCTTGATGTGGCGCAATTGAATATTCATAAGTATCTATATCTTTTGCAATATTAATAATTTCTTCTTTATTATGACCAGCTAAAGGTCTAAGAATTGGGAAATTACTAGCACCAGAGATTGCTTGAATATTTGATAATGTTTGTGATGAAACTTGACCAATATTTTCACCTGTTATTAAAGCTTTTGCTTTTAATTCTGCAGCTAACATACATGATAATTTTACCATTATTCTTCTAAACATAATAACCCAAAATTTATCATCTATTTTATCCATAATTATTTGTTGAATTTTTAATATTGGGTATATATATAATATTGAATTATTTTGAAAATTTGATAATTTTTTTACAATATTTTTACAATTTATAATTGATTCTTTATTTGTTGCAGGAGCACTATGAAAATGAACATATACGAGCCTTACTCCTCTTTTTAAAATTTGAAAAGATGCAACTGGAGAATCTATTCCTGATGATAATAAGCTAATAGCAGTTTCTCCACTGCCATTTGGAAGTCCCCCATATCCTTCAATTTTTTTATATCCTACAAATGCTTGGCCTCGCACTATTTCTATTATAATATTTAATTGAGGATTTTTTAATGAAACTGCTTTATGTGTTTTTTCATAAATTTCTGCTCCTACTATTTGATTTATTTCATGAGAAGTTAGACTAAAGCCTTTATCTTGTCTTTTTGTAGTAATTCTAAATGTATCAAATTTTATATTTGAGGCTATGTCATATGCAATAGTTGTAATATTATTGATATCAGCATCTACTTTTTGCATCAATAGAGCATTTTTTAAGCCCATTACATTTTTTAATTTACTTTTATAATCATCCCACTTATTTTTATCAACACCATAGATAAATACTCTTGAAGCATAAGTATTAATATTTTTATATGGAAGGTCTACAATTTGTTTTTTAATATTAGTTTGGAATATTTTTTCAAACCAAGATTTATTATCTCTTTTTAAACCTAATTCATGATAATGTATTAGAATACAATATTGACTCATTATTATTATTTTCTATTCAGATTCAAAATATGATATAATATTATCTATTAATATCGATTCTTGTTTATTTTCATTCATATTTTTAATAAGAATTTTATTTGCTTTTAAACTTTCAGAATCAAAAATAATACTAAATTTTGCATTTATTTTATTAGCATGCCTCATTTGTGATTTCATGCTTCGTCTTAATGAATCAATATAAACTGCAACACCTAATTCCTTTCTTAACAAATCAGCTAATTGCATAGCCTGAGGAATATGATTTTTTTCAAGATTTATAATATAAATATCAGTATTAATATTATCATTATTATCTAGATTCATTGCTAAAATTAATCTTTCCATTCCTGCCGCAAATCCAATAGCAGGGATATTATCCCCTCCTAATTCTTGTACTAAATTATCATATCTTCCACCACCACAAAGCGCATCTTGTGCACCTAAATCACTTGAAATTAATTCAAATACTGTTTTGGTATAATAATCTAAACCTCTAACTAATTTTTGATCATGGGTATATGGAATGTTTAATTGATTTAAAATATTGGTTACAGCATTAAAGTGTTCATTATCTTCATTTGATATATAATCAAAAATATTTGGGGCATTTTTATGTACTATTTTTTGAGTATTTTTATTTTTTGAATCTAAAATTCGTAATGGATTTTTTTCTAAACGGTTTATTTCTGAATCATTAAATTCTGTTTTATATTTCATAAGAGATTCTTTTAAATCATCACCATATTTTTTTCTAATATTATTTGATCCTAGACTATTTATTTTAATTTCAAGATTATTAACTCCAAACATTTTATAGATGTTATATGCCATTGATATAATTTCCGCATCTTGTTCAGGATTACATGATCCAATTGCTTCGATTCCAAATTGATGAAATTGACGTAATCGTCCTTTTTGTGGTCTTTCTCTTCTAAATGAAGGGCCTATATAATAAAATTTAGATATAGGTTCTGTTTTCCATAATTGTTTTTGAATATAAGCTCTAACAACAGAAGCTGTCATTTCTGGCCTAAGAGTTAAACTTTGGCCATTTTGATCTATCCAGGTATACATTTCCTTATTAACAATATCAGTATGTTCTCCAACACTTCTTGAAAATAATTCTGTAGATTCAAATATAGGTGTCCTAATTTCACCATAGCCATGGATGTTCATGAATATGTTCAGGTGCCTTTCAATATCTTGTATATTGAGAGTAGCATTCGGAAATAAATCTTTTGTTCCTTTTATATTTTTAATCATTTTAACCCCATTTAATATATAGAAAATAGTCTATATAATAATGAATTATTTAAAGCCCAAATAATGACCCACCACTTGTTTTTATTTTTATATCTCTGAGGTTCGGGCTTTTAACTCTTATATTTAATAAAAAACCACTATTAGCACCAGATGGCCACCATTTAAATCCAAATTCCCAACAATGCAAACTTCTATATAAATACATATTATGACTAATAATGTTATTATTAATCATATCAATTTGACCTGAGTATGTAAGTCTCCATTTTTCTGTTAATTGTAATTGTAATATAGGCTGGACCCACAAAGTTTTATCCCATCCAATTGATTGATCAATTAATATTTTTTGTAATTTAGCTCCAATTCTTAAATCTAAATCCCAAACAGTATTTTCATTTATATTAGGTTCAAAAAAATTATTTGAATTATATAATTCTGTTTTATCATCACGCCCGAGAGTATCAGATTCTATTTCTTCTGAAATATCATATTTCATTCTTTTCTTTCCACTAAACGAAAGATCAGTTGCTCCTTCTATATATGTTAAAATAGGGAAAGTTGCTAATTCATTTGTTCTTTCTAACTCACTATTTAATTGATAAGGGTCATGATACATTGTAAAATCTATATCTAATGACTTAGGAAGAGATATATTGATTCTAGACCTGATAGGGTCTATTTTAATACCATTTTCATTTTGAAAATTATATCCACTACTTAGATTCCAAGTTAAAAAATCAAATTTTGTTTGGGTTGAATCATTTAATTTTATTTGAAAATTATTTCTAATATTTAAGCTTAATCTTTTTATTTCAGATTGTGGTGTTGAACCTATCATAGAATTTTGAAAGTAATCTTCTCCATTACTATTAAAATAACCTAAATCTTCTCCTAAAATTGGCTTAGAAAAATCAGGAGCATAATTTAGACTCATAGTAGGGGACATTATATGTCTTATTGAGTTAATATTAAAATTATTGATGGGAAACAATCCATATAATGTAGTACTTGTTGATAATGCCAAACTGCCTGTTAACCTTCTTTTAAAACCTTCTTCTATGGTTTGATTGTCATTATATTTAAAAATCCAGCCTTCTTTTAAATTAATTGTTGGGTTAATTGTGAGCCAACCAAATAATTTATTGGGAGCTGATAAATTAAGAGAATGGGTAACACCGCTATTGTAATCAATAGTATCTTGTTCATTCCATTCAAAATTTTCATAGTTTGGATTATTTACTATATGCCCTATATTTTGTTTTCCATTAAATTTTGAAGAAAAGCTATAATATATTGAATTATACCATTTGTCTCCATTTCCAAAAATTTTTGAATTAGAATGTGAAAATTTAATATTAGGTAAAATTCGAGATTTATAGTATTGTATTAAATTTCCTTCAAATGATTCAGAGATTTCCGGAATTTCTCTATCTTTATCTAGATCATAACTTTCAGCAATTGATACGGACAGTCTATTATTATATTTTGGCCATACTTTATTATAACTAGCAGATGACTCTAATTTTTGTTGTGTTCTAGTATTTAAATCATAACCAAATTCATTATAAAAATCACTACTAGTTACATATGTCCAATTAATATTTAAATTTTGCGAAGGATCAATTTGATGCATATGAATCCATTTTATATCAAAATTTTGAATTGATTTATTTGTAAATAAATTAGAAATATCATCTGTGCCAGCTAATTTTCTTTTAAATGTGGAT
>MDTG01436639.1_pt1 | contig 10652 bp, 15 predicted proteins | sample 811421 | NCBI WGS metagenome assembly MDTG01 (sample SAMN05326645, study PRJNA326480) | marine metagenome | isolation source: seawater | place: Pacific Ocean: South East | collected 2011
AAAGCTCCTTTTGATGCTGCTACGCTTGCGTGAAAGGGCATGCCTGTATTAACGGCTACGGTACTAAACAACACCACACTTGCTTGCTCACTGGCTGCCAATAGCGGCTGAATGCTTTGTAAACAGCGCACGGCGCCCATAACATTGATTTCAAAATCATTTGTGAAAGCCTCAGCTTTTAATCCTCTGAAAGGTCGCAGGTTAATACTCCCAGGGCAATAAGCAAAGCCATCTATTTTTGAGGGCAATTGATGTAAGGGAAGCGTATCTTCAAGCACATTAAAGGGGATGTGTTTCACTTGCTTGCCAGCCAAACCTTCACTGGTTCTGGAAGCGACAATTATTTCAGATTGCTCTGGTAGTTGGTCAATAATATCACCTCCAATACCGTAACTCCCGCCAATTAGTAAATATGTTTTATTCATGATTTTGTTTTAAAAATTTTATTTAAGGCTTTTTCTCTGTAATTAAAAATTTGCTTCACTTTAAAACGGACAAAAAGCGCATGTGCAAACCAGCCTAAGGGGCCTAATGGGAGCTTATAATCTACAATATCTTCCATCATAACCCCATTGGCTGTTTTGCGTATAAAATGTTTGTGATGCCAAAAAGTATATGGTCCAAATCGTTGTTCGTCAACAAAATAAACACCTTCTTGTACATGTGTAATTTCCGTAACCCAGCGAAAGGGAATGCCTAAAATCGGGGTCAGCCTGTACTGAATGATCTGTCCAGGGAACATATTACGGTCTGCACCAGAGAGGATATCAAAGCCCATATAGTCTGGCGTAATGAGCTTTAGGTTCTTGGGGTCTGAAAGAAATTTCCAAGCTCTTTCCATTGTTATGGGGAGTTCTTGTTTGGAGGTATACTGGTACATTTCGCAGGCTTTGATGCAAATATACCAATTTTGTTTAACGGATTATACGAAAGATTGAACAAAATTATCAACCAAACTTTTTCTTTAGCGCTTTTTCTGTTTGAGTGATATATATAGAGGATAGAGGGTAGTTAAAATAATGGCGAGCCATACTCCTGCTTTTCCAGTTTCAAAAAGTATAAATGGGAAACATGTCCAAAGGCAGTAAAAAACTGATTGTGCAATATATTTTGATGATTCTTTTTGCGCAAAATCCCAATGCGCTTGACTTCTTTATGAGCGTGCAGTCCGATATCTATAAAAGTCATCTATTTTTTTGGGGGATAAAGCAACTCAAGCTGTACGGTAATGATGTACATCAGTCTTCAAAGTACACAAACAAGAATTGATGGGTTATCCAACATCCTTTAAAAATACGAAATACTTGAAAAGTAATACGGCAAGTGCCATACCAACAAATGGTGCAGTGAGGTATAGCCACATGGGTTCCCAATGATTCCCAATAAGTGCAGGTCCAAACGAACGCGCTGGGTTCATGGAAGCATTTGTGAGTGGTCCGGCAAACATGGCCTCGAGCAAAATCACACTACCAACAGCCAGACCTGCTACAGGCCCTATTTCTTTGCTCCCCGTGCTGATATGAAGGATGACTACCATAAGAAAAAAGGACAATAGAAACTCAAGCCAAAAGGCACTGTCATGGGGTATGCTGGGGATGGTTGCGCCAATAATTACGCTTTTTGGGATAATATATTTCACCGCTACACTAGCTGCTACGGCTGCTGTGGTTTGGGTAATTATGTACACAGGTACTTTTTTCCAAGGGAAGAGCTTCGCAAGTGCAAAAGCCGTGGTCACTGCAGGATTAAAATGTGCACCAGACTGCGGACCAAAAGCATAAATCATGACCATGACGATAAGCCCCCAAGTTATGGCAACCCCTTCATGAGCAACATCGCCCGTAGTTTCGTTTACAGCCATAGCAGCTGTTCCGCAAAAGACCATTGCAAAGGTTCCAATAAATTCAGCGTAAAATGCGGTTAAGCTTTTCATGCTGCAAAAATAAGCATAACAAATTTAGCTAAATGTTATTTATATGCGTTCGCCTGTACTTATCACATAAAGTATATACGTGAGGATTACAAGAATGATTTCCCAAAACAAAATATAGTAGGGCCAATTACCAATGATAAGTGGATTGCTAACATCAGGCACGTATGCAAGATACATGTAGTTGGAATCGATGATGAAGTTCAAAGGCATTACAATCACTAGTAAAATGTTGAAGTAAAGTACAACTTTGAGCCAAGAAAATTTTGACAACTCATAGCCCAAGTTTTTGAACATAAATATGGGCAATAGCATAATGCCTCCGTGCGAAAGATAATACTCCAGATATTCGTAATTAGTACCGTCAAAATTATTTATTTGTGGTGTCAAAAAGGCTTGAAACGCACCAATAATACCGGCGTAATACAAAAACTCAAAAAGCCTGTTGTTTTTAGGAACAAAAAGTATAAAACAAGCGATGAGGTTTGAAATACTACAAAGATGCAATGGCAGGTTAACTCTGAAATTCCAGTACCCGTTGATGATGTTTCGTGTGTGTCCCGTAATGGTGGTGCTGATTAAAAGTAAAGCTATCAATATTCCCATGCGTTGCTGATGCTTAACCGACATGCGCTTGCCAACAGAAAGATACGTAACTATAATAAAAATCGTCCATAAACAATTTCTTACCCATTCATAGGAAAAAAATTCAATGATATACGCTTTTGGCTCTGACATTATTGGTTATTTAAATTAGAACGTAAATATAATTATGTTGAATGTTGAGCGACTTATGACGTGATTGATGACAGATAAGGGAGTAGTAATTGATACGTTTTTTCAGTAGGCAAACCCACAACATTGGTGTAAGAACCCACTATTTTAGACACACCAATCAGGCCAATCCAATCTTGTATGCCGTAACCTCCTGCCTTGTCCAAAGGTTTGTAGGTTTTGGCGTAATGCGTGATGTCAGCTTTTGATAATGCAGCCATGCTCACCATAGTTGTTGCCTGAACGCAAGTCTGCTTTGTTTTAGAGCTCAAACAAACAGAAGTGATTACCTCATGCGTTTCACCAGAAAACTTTGAAAGCATCTCAATTACATGGGCCTCATTTTTGGGCTTACCCAGTGCGTTGTCGTCAAACCAAACCAGGGTGTCGGCAGTCAGCACCAACTCGTTTTGCTGAAGCTGTGGTTGATGCGCCTTTCCTTTTAATCGTGCTAAAAAATCAGTGATTTCAACGCCTTTTAGTTCTTGTGGATATATTTCCTCCACAGCTATAACACGTTGCTCAAAGGCCACGCCCATTTGTTGTAAGAGCGCCAAACGTCTGGGGGAGCCAGAACCAAGGAATAATTTATAGCTCATTTGCTGTCGTTGCGGGCATTGGTGAGCGTTCCCCACTTGCCTTGCACCTTTAGTACTTGTTCAATTACGTCTCGAACACAACCTTTACCACCGTCTTTGTGTGAGATATAGTCTGCGACAGCTAAAACTTCTGGAACAGCATCGTTTGGACAGCATCCAAGCCGTGCTAAATTCATGGCTTCTAAATCAGGAATGTCATCTCCCATAAAAAGCATATTTTCAAGGTTTATGTTTTTTTCTTTGCTGAAGGCGTGCAGTATAGCTCCCTTTTGTTGTGCACCTAAATACACGTCTTTGACACCCAGTTGATTGAGGCGCATCCTTACGGCTTCGTTGGTACCGCCAGATATGACAACAATGCTATAGCCGGCGTGAAGCGCCGCTTTAACTGCATAGCCATCTTTAGTATTCATGGTACGTATCATTTCACCATCGGGCAAAATAGTAATGCTGCCATCGGTAAATACTCCGTCTACATCGAAAACAAAAGTGGTAATATGTCTAAATTCTTGTTTGTAACTCATTTGTTATGTGTTTTGTAAATAGATTGACTCAATGCACGATACAATACAGCTTCTTCAGCCGTCAAGATATCAATATGTTTTGACTGTGTCTTTTTGTCGTTTCGTATTGCTGGCCCAGTTTGATGTTCTTTTGCATTTGATTCAAGACTGCGGGAAAGTGTCTCTTTGATAATCGGATGGAGCAAATTATGGGGGAGTGCTGCATTTGAAGTGATTTCTTGGCTGATATCCAAAAGGTGGTTGCAAAAATTATTTGCAAACACAGCTGCTGCGTGGAGGTGCAGACGCTGTTTGGTGGTAACTAAATGAACTTCATTGCTCAATTGCTGCGCTAGCCTTTTGAGTACGTCTAGGTCAGTTTTGTCGTTTGCCTCCAAACATATGGGAATATTTTTCCAGCTCAGTTTTTGATCTTGCGAAAAACTTTGTAAGGGGTAGAAAACCCCGCTGCGTTTGTGGGGCGCCAACACATCCATTGGTTGGGCTGCGGCCGTATGCACCACTAAAGCGTTTGTCTCAAAACTTTGTGCGACTTCCGATATGTGATCATCTGAAATGGCCAAAAGGCAAACATCCACTTCAATGTCATTTTGGAACCTATTAAAATAGGGTGTGGTGCTTGCTCGAGACGGATTTGCTTTTCTCCCGATCCACTGCACACATAAAACAGTTTCTAATCCTTCAAAGGCTTTTAAAAAATTTGTGGCAAGGTTACCGGTGCCAAAAAGTGCTATTCGCATCATTGTTCAAATTTACAAATAACTACATACTTGTAAATGACTTTATGTGAATTTCATTAGGTTTGCACAAAATTTGATATGAAAACAAATCAGACTTTCACTTTGATTAAGCCCGATGCCGTGGGAAATGGTCACATTGGCCCGATATTGAATAAAATTGCAGAAGCAGGCTTTACGTTTAAAGCTCTAAAGATGACACGCTTGACTCAATCAGCTGCGGAGGCTTTTTATGCTGTTCATAGCGAACGTCCATTTTTTAACGAGTTGGTTTCCTTCATGGCTAGTGGTCCTATTGTAGCAGCGGTACTAATGAAAGACAATGCCGTTGATGACTTTCGTGCACTTATCGGTGCTACCAACCCTGAAGCAGCAGCAGCAGGAACCATCCGTAAATCTTTTGCTACTTCTGTCGGCGAAAATGCCATCCACGGCTCTGACAGCAATGAAAATGCAGCAATTGAGATTGCTTTTCACTTCCCAGAAAGCGAGCAGTTTTAACACAACTTCATTTTGGTAATACAATCTTTTTCTAAACCCTCATTGAGCATGGCAATGATATTGTCTTTGCCGTAATTAAGTTCCTCTCGAAGTACAGAGGAGGTAAGACTCACGTATAACGTATCGCCTACCAATTTAACTGATTTGGTATAGGCCTGTACCCCAGAACCCATGAGTTCAGCCCATAAAGCCGCTACCTTGACATTATCAAGGCCCTTTTCCAGCTTGTTTGCAGCCGTAAACTGACGCAGTACGTCTTCTATCGGTTGGGGTTCATCTTTTCGTGTACTCATGGTTGATATTTAACATAATGAAAGACGACACCTCGGGCATCTTTTAGCTTTAATTTATCAGCTGTTAGCGTAGTGATTTCTTCTTGCCAGCTTTGGTTTTGTTTGTCGTATGTAATAATGCATTTATTTTCCAAAAAAGCAATATTGAACTGTACAAAATCATTTGAGCTGTTAAATTGCTTGTTGAACATGGGTTTTAGTTTTTTTCTAACTCCTTTTTGGTCATCAAGCTCAAAATAATCAACATCAACAGTAAATTTGTATTTTTTTTCTTCGCCACTTGGTGACACCGCTTTATCAATACGCCAATAGCCATTAAGTTGATCTAAATCTGCCGGCTTTAAATTGGCAGTACAGCTTATTAAAAGCAAACACAAAAGGGGGTATGAAGTTCTCATAAGTGATGTAGTTTGAAGGCTTGTTCTGTTTTTTTGATAACTGCTTCTGTTCGTTTGGGGTGGGTATCGGTAATAAAGAGTTGGCCAAAAGAGGATTCGTGTACAAGATTGATGATTTTAGAAACACGCTGTTCGTCTAGCTTGTCAAAAATATCATCTAAAAGCAGTAGGGGTTTCAACGTTGTAATTTGTTTTAGCATATCAAATTGTGCCAATTTTAGTGCGATTAGCAGCGATTTGCGCTGCCCTTGGCTGCCAAATTTTTTGATGGGGTATCCCTCAATTTCAAACACCAAATCGTCTTTGTGGATACCCACGGTGCTGAATTGTGCCATGCGGTCTTGGGTAGCTGCGTTTTTGAGTAATTTCCTGAAGTCTTCGTCCAATAGTTGACTTTGATAGGACACGCTCACGTTTTCTTCAACACCACTTATGACGGCGTATCGCTTTTTAAACAAAGGTTCAAAGGTAGACAGGTATTCAGCTCTCGTTTGGTGAATGGGTGATCCGAGAGATAGCAGTTGCTCGTCGTAGATTTCTAATGTTTCATTTGCACCCTGTCCATACCACACCATTTGCTTTAGTAGGGCATTGCGTTGTTGTAGTATTTTTTGATACTGAATAAGCTGATGCAAATAAGTTTTATCGGCTTGTCCAATCAGTCGGTCGATAAACCTCCTTCTGGTTTGGCTGCCTTCGTTGATTAAGTCTACGTCAGCGGGAGAAATCATTACGCTTGGTAGGAGGCCAATGTGTTCGGATAGCTTTTTATATTTCTTGCCGTTGCGAATAAATACTTTGGTGGCTTCGCGTTTGAGCAGGCATTCAATGCGTTCGATGCGGTCATCGCGCTTAAAGTGGCCTTCAACACGCATAAAGTCGGCCTTATGCTGTATAGTGTGGGCGTTTGCAGACGAAAAATAGCTACGCCCCATGGCCAAATGATAAATGGCGTCTAGCGTATTGGTTTTTCCTTTTCCGTTATTTCCAACAAAACAATGAATAGGCGCATCGAATGTATAACATGCATTTGATACGTTTTTATAGTTGGTAATCTCGATGGCGTTAAGACGCAAACTGCTCATAAAACAACGTATATTTAAGAAGCATCCAAAATAAACATTTTGGTGGCAAGGTGTATTGGAATAAAAATTTTATTTTTGCACCCATAACATTTTAAAATGGCTACTTACAAAAAACGCGGAGGTAAACCAAAAATACCCCAACAACATTCACCAAAGCAAGAGAGTATAACAGCTGAAGTATTTTCAAAGCTTGACACTTCTGCAGGTCGTGCAGAGGCTTGGGTATCTCGAAACCGGAACTATATCTTATCGTTTATTGGCCTCGTGGTCGTTGGAGTATTCGCTTATTTAGGCTATGAAAACTATGTGGCTAAGCCCATGCAAGAGGAGTCTACCAAACTCATGGCACAGGCGCAAGCTTACTTTAGCGAAGCTATGGAAAATCCAACCTTGCAAGATTCTTTGTTTGTACGCGCTCTTGAAGGAGACGGCCAAAACCCTGGATTTATTGAAATCATCAACAGCTATGGTGGTTCTGCAGCTGCTGAAATTGCCACTTACAACGCTGGTATGATATATCTTCAGCGCGGCGAATACGATTTATCCATTGATTATTTAGAAGATTTTTCTGCTAACGCTCCCATACTGGGCGCACTTGCGCTTGGCGGAATTGCAGATGCATTTACGGAGCTAAACCAGCTAGAAGATGCTTTACTCTACTATAAAAAAGCGGCAAGTTATGCAAACAACGATCTTACAACACCTCGTTTTTTACTTAAAGGTGCTCAGGTAGCCTTAAGTTTAGATGCCAAGTCTGATGCTGTATCCATGCTTGAGGCCTTAGCGGCAGGCTTTGCAGCTACACCTCAGGCAACACATGTTGAGGTTCTATTAGCCCAAGCCCAAAATTAGTATGGCGACGGCACAACACGGTCCTTTGAATTTGGATTCGGTGCCTAGCGCAGCCGCCCTTCGAATTGCCATTGTTGTCTCTGAATGGAATGCTGAAATAACAGAAAATTTATATCAAGGCGCCCACGCAGTACTTGAGCAAAAGGAATGTTTTGATATTAAGCGCATAGATGTTCCGGGCAGTTTCGAATTGGTTTATGGATGCAAAGCAGCCATAAATGCGGGCTTCGATGCTGTTATTGCACTAGGGAGTGTGATAAGAGGAGAAACAGCTCATTTCGATTATGTGTGTGAAGCTGTGGCTACAGGAATTAAAGACCTTAATCTTCAAGGCATATCTCCCGTTATTTTCGGAGTACTTACCGATGACACCATGTCACAAGCACAAGCCAGAAGTGGTGGAAAGTTAGGGAATAAGGGTGCAGAAGCTGCTGTTGCTGCCATAAAGATGGCAACGCTTGCTATTTAAAATACTTTAAGGGAACCCACAACATACCAAAACACTCTCCTTTTGCTTTATCAAGGTGTTTGTGGTGGATTTTGTGCGCACGCCTTACGCCACGCGCATAGCGGTTGTTGGCATTACGCCATATTTTAAATCGCTGATGAATAAAAATATCGTGCACCATAAAGTAGGCCAATCCATAAGCAAAAATACCAATGCCGATGGCTAGTCCTGGCTTAAAACCATATTCTCCCCATAATATTACGCAACCTATGCTTACGACTGCATAGAAGATAAAAAAAAGGTCATTACGTTCAAACCAAGAGTTGTGGTCTTTGCGGTGGTGGTCTTTATGAAGCGACCATAAAAAGCCATGCATGATATATTTATGGCTAAACCAAGCCATAAACTCCATGATAAAAAACGTTAGAAAAAATATACCAATTTGAACAATCAAGGACATATTCTTAACTTACAGTAGATTAAATTGATAACGTATAAATGAACGCGCCAACACATCTGCTTTTTGATAATTCGGCACACGAATTCGCTTGGATTTTATCTGTATTGAAGGGGTTTTTTTTAGTTTTTTAAGCAGGCGTAAATAATATTTATAAGCCGTATAAACACCAAATTTAGCATCATCTGGTAATTGAAAAATACCCTTCACTCCAGCTTTAAAGTCGGCTTCAATTTCGTCGATTATTGCCTGTTTTGATTCTTCATCAAAAGCATTCATATCAACATTAGGAAAATATGAGCGTTCGAGATGTTCGTGATCCGCTTTCAGATCTCTAAGGAAATTAACTTTTTGAAAAGCCGAACCCAAACGCATAGCAGAACCTTTCAAAGATTCAAATAGGGCATTGTCTCCTTTAACAAAAACTTTTAAGCACATGAGTCCTACTACATCTGCAGAGCCGTATATATACGCTTTATATTCTTCGTCGCTTAAATATGATTTTTTAGATAAATCCCATTGCATGCTTTGCATAAATGCATTTATGTATTCACGGTCAATGTTGTAGCGGTGTACCGTTTCTTGAAAGCTATTTAGAATGGGATTTAGGCTAATTTTTTCTGTCAATGCTTCTTCTAACGATCGCTCAAAACGGGCAAACAATTCCGATTTATTGTAATCGTGGAAGGAATCCACAATTTCATCAGCGAAACGGACAAACCCATAAATGTTGTAAATGTCTTGACGGATTTCACTTGAGAGTATGCGGGTTGCAAGTGAAAAGGACGTACTGTAAGATTCAGTTACGAGTTTACTGCTCTGGTGAGAAACTTGATCGAATAGCGTTTTCATATTTTGTGCCTTGATACTTGTAAATATAAAATAATTATCGTGTCAATTTACCCTTTGGGCATTAAATATTTAGTATTTGCTATACAACATTCAGCGCATAAACCACGTCATCAATAGAAATAAATTTACGCATTTTATCAGGCATTTCATCTGAAATGAATTGAACTTGATAGCCTAAAATCCATAATTCACTATCAATATTTTCGATGATTTCTGAATTAAAAGTATTTAAATACGATTCAATTTTATCTTGTGCAGGCTCAATAGTGAAATAGGAAATAAATGTTATTGGTTCACCTATGTCGATTAGATTGCTTAAACTTTCAATTGGAACGGACTGCCCTAAGAACACACATTGAAAGCCATTGTTAAGCACCTCGTATTGTAAGTACAATAAACCTAACTCGTGAATTTCATTATCCGGCAGGAATAAAACAAACCTTCGGTCTGTTCTGCGTGTGGATTTTTGCTGCAAGTTCTCGCACATGGCATGTATTTTTTGCTTTACCAAGCTCGTAATAAAATGTTCGTGTGACGGACTGATGGAATTTGTTTGCCATAGTACGCCCAATTCGTTCATAAGTGGGACAAACACGTTTTTAAATATCTCACTAAATGAAAACTGTTCCAATAAATCGTTAAACGTTTTAGTAAACAACCGTTGATCGAAATTAATCATGGCTAGTTTAAACAAGCCTAACGACCAATCGTCTGCGTTTTTGTTTATGGTGAGCTTGTGAACGTTTTCATTTATTTCTTGTTGGTTAAGAAATGCTATTTTAGAAATCTTATAGCCATTATTGTATAAAAGGGTGACGTTGAGTAATTTCTGAAGGTTTTCAAGATTATAGAGGCGTATGTTGGTATCGGTTCGTTCAGGCTCAAATAAATTGTAACGCTTTTCCCATATGCGAATCGTATGTGCCTTGATTCCTGAAAAATGCTCCAGGTTTTTGATACTAAAACTACTTTTAACGCGATCCATTTGTTTAATGTTTTATAAACACTTTTAAACAAAACTACAAAAAAAATATAAAGAGCTGAAAATAAAAGAAATAAAGAAAAGTGCGCACGAGAGGAATCGAACCTCCACGGGATTTAACTCCCACTAGGCCCTCAACCTAGCGCGTCTACCAATTCCGCCACGTGCGCTAAATGGAGTAGTGACCTGGCTGGGGCTCGAACCCAGGACCCTCTCCTTA
>MDTG01142629.1_pt1 | contig 10651 bp, 5 predicted proteins | sample 811421 | NCBI WGS metagenome assembly MDTG01 (sample SAMN05326645, study PRJNA326480) | marine metagenome | isolation source: seawater | place: Pacific Ocean: South East | collected 2011
AAGACGAGCGTCTTGAATCATCGTCATCATCATCATCGTCGTCGTCGGCGTCCATCATCATCATCGTTGTCGTGGTGTCGTGCGAGTCTCGTGACAACCGTTGGTGATGCCACGCATCATCATCGTGTGGTTTCAAAAAAAGAATTGGATGTGTGTGTCGTCGCGCGATGGAGGAGGAGGACAAGCCGCCGCGTGAAAACAACAACAACAACAACAACGCGGCGAACGGGTGAGGCGTATTCGCTGTTATTGTTCGAAATGAGCGAGAGAAACGCGACGAAGGTACGCGCGTACGCGAGAGATTACCCAACGTACGATGAACTCGGCGATGGGTTCGGAGGGGTCGGAGGGTGGCGAGACCCCGCCGACGGAACGGGGAACGCGGAGAAGGATTTTTTCTTCGCCGATCAAAGATCACAACAACAACAACAACAACAACAACAACCGGAAAGAGGACAACAACATCATCATCGCAGCAGCAGTTCAGTCGCTGTCTCCTCAACTCTCTCCTCTGCCGCGCGCGATTGGTTTGAAACGTGTTTCGGTTTGCTCAAGATGACGGTACCGCTCACGGCGGCGTGCGCGTGCGTAGCTGCGGCGAGCATGGACAGCGCGAGATATACGATGTCAAGTCAAGTGTATTCGTTAGCAACTGGAATGACGACGGGTGGAGTGATTATTTCTGGGTTTGCTGTTTTGGCGAGCGTTATAAGTGGTTTTTTTGTGGCGACGAGCGCGTTCGCGGATTTCGGGGGGACTAGTATGAGTAGCGCCAACAAACGGAGGAAGGGTAAGAAGAATAAGAACGCTGCATCGAGACAACAACAACAACAACAACAACAGAATACTATGGGCTACGAACAACAAGGATATATCGATCCATCTTATGAGCAACAAAAATATCAGCAACAACAACAACAACACAGACGCCAACCGGTTGAACGGTACGATCCTCCGATCGTCTATCCGACTCGACCCCCTTCCTCACCGTCCAAGCGCGCCGCGAGGGAGGCATACGATGCCTGGACGCCGGAAGTTCCTATCGTCGATCCGAGAGCGCAAATCCCTCGCCCGTCCGATGTGGACTACTATTCTTCTTCGCGTAGGACAGGAGGATCCAAAGATACGCAACCTGATTGGGACAAAAACGAGTCCTGGGGTTCGTACAAATCCCCGGGCCAACGTCGTCGCGAGTTGGGATACGAATTCAGAGGCACGGATGCTTTGAAAAACTACGTGGATCCTCGCGATCAGTATGAACGACGCGTCTCCAACCACTCGCCCGAAGCCGAAAATATCTACAACCAACACAACATTCATTCGAACAACGAATTGAGAGCTCCTCGCCACGACATCAACAACTATACAAATACCATCCCAGAACGAGACCGCTTAATTCCGAAACCTATGGAACGTCCAAAGCCTGGGTACATCCCAACGGAAGTTCTCATCGCCATGGGCGGCGCCAGTTTAAGCAGCCACATCAAAACGAAGGTCGAAGACGGGAGCATACGGGAAATGAGGAGACAAAAAGAAGAGTTTAACAAGAAGAAAGAATCGAACGCGACGAACATGTTTGGAGAGAAGGTGAACACGAACAATATGTTCAGAAGAGCTTCATAGATGACATCGAAGATTGAATGCACGCGTAAAATCTCATTAAATTTATTTATTGCTCCTTTTACCTTTACCTTGTCACCTCCAGGTAAAACAAAGAAGAACAAACTATATTTTTTTCTTCATTTTTGTCCCCTAATTTTCTTCGAAAGAGAGAGAACAACACCGAATGCCACCGCCTGTCGACCCGGACGACGACGACGACGACGAAAACGTCTTCCTCTCCTTGAACCCAATTACCTCTGCCTCCGGGTCCGCATTCGTCCAGTTGGGAGCACACCCCCACGATTCGAAGAAAACGACGAAAATTTTCGTCTCGGTTTTCGGACCGAGGAAAACGACCACGCAGAGGCAAGATAAATTGGTCACGAAAACGCGCGGTACCGTGGACGTTTCCGTGAAACTCGCGTCGTTTGCGACGAAGAAAAGATCTGTTTCGAGTTCTGCATCGGACGTAGAGATTGATTTCTCAGAAAAGTTGCAGAAATGTTTACGAGGGGTTATTGTCTTAGAATCCTTCCCGAAGGCTGTCGTTGAGGTAAGATGCGTCGTCGCGGACGCGAACGGCGACGAGTTGAGAGGTTTGATTTTAGCGACGTCATGCGCGCTATTACACGCGAGAATTGAAATGAGAGATATTTTGTGCGCGTGTACGGCGGTTATCGGAGAAGATGGAGAAGTCAACGTGGTTGAGGATTATAATAGGAAAGGGAAGATGAAGACGGACACGAAGAAACCGAAGACGTCTAAAGCGGTGGGCGCAGTGACAGTGGCGTACATGCCGAGGGTAAAGAAAGTGACCAATATTTTATCCGTTGGGAAATGGACAAACGCGAACGATTTGAAGAAAGCGGAGGAGGTGGCCATGCAAGGGTGTGAAGAGGTTGGGGAGTATATTAAGCACTTGTTTTAGGTTTGGTTAGATATTTTGGCGTTAGGGGTTAGCGAGCGCGTATATAGTTATAATGATTCTAGGTTACAATGATTCTATGGACAGTCTCAACTGTTCTATTTGTTTTTCTAAATCCTGTTTTTTCGCGTGCGCGCGCTCGCCATTATCGGGAAGTTTTGATAGTAACGTTTGGTTGGAAAGCAACTCGCTCGTACGCTTCTCTTCTTTTTGCAATTTTTGGAGGTGAAGAATTGCATTGGATTTTCCATCACTTTTATCCTGTCCTCCTCCTCCGGTGTCGCTACCTCTTCGTTTGATATTTACTGCGACGGCATCAGCTTTGGCGGCTAACGAGGAGAGTAACCCAGCGCCACCCCAGTTTGCGTTCTTCGCGTTACCTTTCCCAAGAATGTCAACGCCTCCTCCATCGCCGCTACTGCTTTTCGATGAGCCTTTCTTCTTCCCGTCGCCTAACTTTGAGTCTGGTACTTTCCCAGCACCCGAACCAGCCTGGGTAGAGTCAGCTTGCGAGAACAATAAATCGTGGTCGGAGACTTCGAACAATCCTTTTGTGGACTCTAACTCTCGTTTCAACTGTTCGTCGTACTCCCGATGTTGCGCGTGTAAACTGTTGAGCGTCTTGGCTGTACTCGATACGTCTGAGTTTGCCGCGTCGAACGTAAACATGATGTTGCCGTCCGTTTCCGCGGAGGAAAAGTATCGAAACTCGTCTTCATTGTTATTCTCTTTAGACGGGCAGAAGTCTTCGTTTCCGCCTCCTTTCTGGGCGTCGTTGGCAATGCCTTGTTTGAATACTTGTTTGCGGTACGTCTTCTCCTCGACCGTACCAATCGTAATCATACGGTAGATGACGACGTTTTCCGTTTGCCCAATTCTATACGCTCGATCAACGGATTGATTATCCGTCGTCGGATTCCAACTCGGGTCAAAAATAATCACCCTCGTTGCCGCGGTTAAAGTGATTCCTAAACCGCCCACACGTGTGGTGAGTAACATACACATGTTAGGGCTGTCGCTTTTTTGAAATTCCGTGACGCGATCGTGCCTCATATTCGCAGAAACGTTACCATCGATACGAGTGACTTGATTTTCATCATCGAATATCTTCTTGGCGATAACTTCGCACCGATCTAACGCGTACCGCGATTGTGAAAACACCAGGACTTTCTTACCGTTTATTTTGAATTCAGAGAGAAGCACATGTAAGCGTTTCAGTTTGGCGGAAAATAGAAGCGGGTTCTCGCGAAGTTGATCGACGTCGAGACCGATGGAGGAAGCGACTTCGCGCAATGCGTCCGTACTGTTCATGGAGCGAGCATTATCTACGTCTTCATCGCCACCATCTTCCCGTTGTAGTTCGTCTGAGGTGGCATTCTCTAGTTCTCGAAACGCCAAATACGGATCGTCGCATATTTTTTTCAATGCCGACAATGCCGACAACGCGGATCCATTTTTATTCAACACTCTTTGGATCATTGGAGATTGTAAGAATGCTTCGTACAGAGTGTTCTGCGCTTTTGAGAGTGGAATCCAAGCGACTAAATCGTTCTTTTTGCCCATTTTCTTTGGCGCGTTTCGGGTGGATGCCCATTTTGTCGCCACCGTTGCCGTCTCGTTCTTCTCCTTGTTCTTCTCGCCTCCATCTTTATCCTTATCGCCATCTCTCAGAACACCTTCTTTCTCGCGTCTCAAGAAATACGGCGCGCACATCTTCCTCAGCATCTTCGATAACTCCCTTGCTTCGTGTCTTTCCGACTCGCTCGCATCGCGAGACCGTCCAGAGGTTATCTTTCTCGCAAAGTTCTTTCTAAACTGGTCCTCGCTTCCTAATAAACCCGGAGCAGCTAAATCATAGAGCGCCCACAGCTCTCCTAAATGGTTTTGAATAGGAGTTCCGGACACCACTAATCGTAAATCACACGGTAATCGTCTCACATACCGCGCGATTTTTGTGTTTGGATTTTTCATTTGATGGCCTTCGTCCATGACGACCCATCCGAATCGAACACAATTACCTCTATAGTTTTTCGAGCTGACTTCGAAACCGCGACCTTCGCTGCCTTCAATTTCTTCAATTTGACGATAATTTGTTTCTTCATCGTTTTCAACCACCACGCCAAAATCTTCTGGATTATGCGATAACATACCGTACGTGCACAAAAGCACCGATCCTTCGCCTGCTCGCGATTGGACTTTCTTCAAAACCTTTGCGCGTTGCTCTTTCGTCCCGATATACGAGAAAATTTCCTTCTTTTCGTTTAAGCCGCACACGATTAACTCTTTCTTCCAGTGCGGCAACAACGTCGTCGGCGCTAAAATTAATGCGCGCTTAATCGTTTTCGATTTCAAACTGCCCGCAATGAACGCCGCGGAAGACATAGTTTTACCCAAACCCATATCATCGGCTAAGATCCCGCCTTTGTTCCTCAACTGTAAATCCCAAAGCCAACGAATGGCGTCACGTTGGTGATCGTAGAGTTTAACCGCCACGGAGTGATCTAAGGAGAACTGTTTGTCTTCGAAAGTTTTTCCTTTTAAGCGCATATTGGGTTTATTATTTGTGGCCAAGGACGGCGCTGGCGCGGGAGAAGTATTGACTGTGGGAGAAGGCGCCGACCGCTGAGGAGGAGAATGAGGAGAATGAGAAGGAAAAGTAATACTTTCGTTATCGTCAGCAGGTGTACACGCAGTCGGAGGCAGAGAATGAGGCGTTACGACGGATTTCACCATCGTTGGTGTCGTCGCAAACGCTCTCTTCGCCTCTGGACTCCGAAACGCTTGGAAGAGCGATATCGCGAGAGCCTTCTCTTCTCCTAACGCTACCGAAGAAGAAGACGTTCCCGATTGCTCTTTCGCTATTGTCATCGGTCGTTTCACCACTGTCTCCAGTATCGGCGTCATATCCGCGAATTCGTCATCGTCCTCATCAGAAGATGAATACGCTTCTGTTCTCCGAAGCGTCTCTTCCTCGAAGGCACCATTTTTGACTTCACTGAAACTCGTATCCAATGCGTCTTCAAACTCTTCTTCTTCCTCTTCTTTCACATCCTCAGTCGTAAATTCGATATCAGACTCGTCATCGTCATCCTCGTCGTCTGAAGATGAATCTACGACTCTGTTGTTCCTTCCCCTCGTGATATTTCTATGCGCGCGCGAAATGTCTCCAAACGAACCGTCGTCGTCGGTCTCTGAATCTGAACCGACAACTCTTCTCTGCACCCTGTGCTTCGTCGAATTTCGAACGACAGCAACGTCGTCGTCACTCGACTCCTCCATTTCTTTCTCGCACGCTCGACGAGGAGAAGGCGACGCGTTTATTCTCGAGGATGGTGCGAGCGTCGAGTTTTGCATGTTTGTTGACAAATTTTTTTTTGTGGAGATTTTTGAAGGTTCCCCTGAGAAGAGAGAAAAATTCGCAAGCGAGGCGACGACAAAGCGGGGCGTGCGGGGCGCTTCACAAACGAGCGCATAGGATTCGGTTTTATGTTTCTGTGCATGATTTTTAGCTTACTCGCATTATTCTTTCATTAAAAAATCGTGGTATAATTATCTCTCCGTTTAACTCTCTCACTCGCATTCAAGAAGGACTTTTTGTTCGTTCGCCCTCGCCGCTCAACTTTTCATGTCCATTCGTGTTTATTATTCTTTTCTCATTGCTCTCATTCCATCTCTCTCATTCACCTGCTGTTTCTTGTGGACTTCATCACTTTCTTTCTTTCTTTCTTTCTTTCTTTCTTTCTTTCACAGACACGACCACACACCTTATATCTCAATATACATATTTTTTTATTCCACGCCTTCGATCTTGTCTTCGACTTCCATGTACAATTGTCGCAAACGCTCGATGTTTTCTTCACTGGTTTCCCAGTAACCTCTGCCGTTCGCTTCCAAAAAGTTCGCAACCATCTTTCTGAACGAGTTCGGATTGGTTTCCATCAATCTCTTTTGCATTTCCGGGTCAGCCATGTAGGTACTGTTGGCGTCTTCGTAGACCCAGTTGTCGACTTGGCCAGAGGTCGCGGACCAACCGAGAGTGTTGTTCAATCTCTTTTGGATTTCGCGAGTGCCTTCGTAACCAGAGGCCAACATGCCTTCGTACCATTTCGGGTTCAATAACTTCGTTCTAGAGTCCAAACGCATGGTTTCAGACAACGATCGGACTTGAGCGTTCGCAGTGGTCGTATCGGCGATGAAGGAAGCCGGCATTTTACCGTCTTTTCTCACGCCGGCGACCAACTTGGTTGGATCGGAATCGAAGTAGTGGGACACGTCAGTCAAGGAAATTTCGGACGAATCGAGGTTTTGGAAAGTAACATCAACCTTCGACAAGGAAGATTCGAAGATTTCTTTCTTCGTTTCCATACCACTGCCCGGTGTATCGGAGTTGAACGCGAAGGATTTACGGTTCAAGTACATGTCTTGCAATTGAGACTCGTCGTTCCACGAGGAGTTTTCAACCGCCAAGTTGACGTTGGAGGAGTAGGAACCCGACGCATTGGAGAAAATTCTCGTAGCGGCTTCACGGACAGATAAACCGAGCTCTTCCGCTTGTTCCAAGGCGTGCTTGCGGACAAAGTTCTTCTCAAGCGGTTCGTCTTGTTCAGCCGCGAGTTTGACCGCACGATCCAACAAGTTCATTTGATTGACAAACAAATCTCTGAAGACGCCGGAGCAGTTGACGACGACATCAATTCTTGGTCGGCCAAGCTCTTCCAGCGGAATCAACTCCAATTTGTTGACTCTACCCAAAGCATCTGGGACCGGGTTGACGCCAACCATCAACATGACTTGCGCCAAAGATTCACCATACGTCTTGATGTTGTCCGTACCCCACAAGACCAAAGCGATGGACTCCGGGTAGACGCCATTGTTCTCGACGCGTTGACGCTCAATCAAACGGTCGACAACAACCTTCGCGGAGGCAACCGCGGCACCAGTCGGGATCGCTTGCGGGTCCAAGGCGTGGATGTTCTTACCCGTTGGCAAAACCTTCGGGTTACGAATCGGATCACCGCCAGGGCCCGGCAAGACATACTTACCGTCCAAAGCTTCTGCCAAAGAACCGAGCTCATTGTCCTTGACTACTTGCTCCAAGCAAAATCTGAGGTAGTCGAACAACGTTCGCATCTTCGCGTTGTCAACCTTTTCGAACTTGGTGCCCTTCAAGGCATCGCCCCACGGCAACGCAATGGAGGCATCGCCAAACAATTTGCCGAGTTGGCCAAGCGCGTTCGCCGCGACTCTGCCGGATGGGTCGGACGCGTTCTTGACGAACGATTTCACGCAATCTCTGGACGCAAACGTGATGTCTTGTAACATTTGGACGTATTCCAACTCACCGGCATCGTTTCGGCGGTAGATGTTCTCGATGTCTTCGCCAATGGCTTGCGCTAACAATTGCGGCATGCCAATGATGCCGTCTTCCTCACGGTCGATACCGGCAATGTTGACCAAAGTTGCAACCGCTTCCTCCGCGGAAGGCGGGCAACCAACAACGTGTAAACCGCATGGCAACAATCTCGATTCAATCTCCATGATCTTACCATACACTTTACCGACGATCATGTCTCTGAAATCTTGTTCCAAGTCCACCGCGTCGACGTCGGCAGACGGCAACTCCTTGATGTCCTTGTCCAAGTTGCACGTGATCGCCGTGGTGATGATGGTGTTTACGATGGAAGGACCACGGCCAGAGTCTTTCAAGGATTGGTAAGAGGAAATCAATTCCTTCAATTCTTTTAAGCCTTTGTACAAGCCAGCGTTTTCAGCCGGCGGCGTAAGGTAGGAGATGGTGTTGGCATACGAACGTCTCTTGGCGATGGTCGCTTCCGAAGGGTTGTTCGCGGCGTAGTAGTATATGTTCGGCGTGGAACCAATCAATAAATCCGGATAGCAGATACCAGACATACCGACTTGTTTCCCCGGCATGAACTCCAAAGAGCCGTGGGTACCAAAATGCAAGACGGCATCTGCTTTGAAGACTTTCTCGAGGTACGTGTAGTACGCGGCGAAACCGTGGTGCGGCGACGCAGACTTGGAGAACAACAATCGCATGGGATCGCCTTCGTAGCCAAAGGTCGGTTGGACACCAATAAAAACGTTACCAAATTTCTTGCCGTATACGAGCATATTTTGGCCGTCGGTGTTCAAATTCCCAGGCGGTGGGCCCCAGTTTTCGTGGAGCTCCGGTTCGAAGTCACACAACTTCTTGTACTCGTTCACCGGCATCTTATATTCGATGTTCAAGTCTGTCGACGCGAATTGCGCTTCCTTGTCATTCGAGATGGAGTTGGTCAAGTCCATTTCATTGTCCGGGCAGTCACCGATGTCGTAACCTCTCTTGCTCAAGTCTTGTAAGACTCTGAAGATGGAACCAAAGACGTTCAAGTACGCGGCGGTACCGACGTTTCCTTTATCCGGCGGAAACGAAAACACCGTGATGGCCAAATTCTTTTCCGAGTTCTTCTTGCGTCTCAACGAGGCCCACTTGATGGCTCTGTCTGCGATTTGCGACGAGCGATCTTCCAACGAGTGGGATTTACCAGACTTGGAGTCTCTGCCGGAAAAGATGATCGGCTCCAAACCACCGTCCAATTCCGGAAGCGCAACTTGCAACGCGACTTGCACCGGGTGCAAACCGAGCGAAGAGTCTTTCCATTCCTCGGTCGTTTGGAAGGACAACGGCACGGTAACCATGTACGGCACGTCCAACTTCTTCAACGACTCGATCGCTTTCGGGTGATCTTGTCTGGCCGGACCACCGACCAAAGCAAAACCAGTCAAAGACAACACGGTGTCGACCAATGCGCCTTTAGTGATGGGATCGAAAAAGAAACGATCGACCGGGACGGAGAAGTCCAAGCCACCAGCAAAGACCGGGACAACCTTCGCGCCTCTCGCTTCCAAGTCCATGACCATACCGTCGTAGTGACCGGCATCACCGGTGACCAAGTGCGATCTTTGGAGAACGACACCAATCACGGGAGCGTCCTTCTTGAATTTGATATCCTTTCTGGTATCATACCAGTTCAAGTACTCCTTGACGTCTTCGAACATGGTCGGCGCCATCGGGTGCCAGATACCGATATCAGGAAACGTCACCGGTTCGGCAACTTCCCCAACGTCGACGTCGGCCAACTCCGGAACGTACGCCTTGGAGATCATCAGCAAAAAGTTCTCCAAGTTTTCCGAGGAACCGCCCAACCAGTATTGCAAAGAGTTCATAAAGTTTCTCGCATCCGCCGCCTTGTCGCTCGGCAAATACTTCAAAACCTTCGGCAAAGTTCTCACCAACTTCAACATACCCTCTTCGAAACCGCCGGATTCCTTCTTCTTTCTCATGAAAGAAGCGATCGCGGACTTGGATTGACCCAATTGTGCCATGGAAAACGTGCCCAACTTGTTCAATCGCATAACCGCCGGCATGGACGGAAAGATCACGCACGCGTCCAAAGAGTCTCTCAACGGAGCCACGATATCGACAATCTTTTCCGCCAGTTCTTCGATAAAGATCAAAGAACCGATGAACACGTTCGCATTTTCCACGTCTTCCTTGAATTGGTTCAAGTTTTCCTCGCTTCTCAATTCTTCCAACAAGTAACCGGAGACTTGAACGCAGACATTTTTATTCGTCGCGTTGATTTCTTTCACCGCGGCGGACAATGAGGACTGATATTGCGATTCCAACACCACGTACACCATCTTCACGACCGTTCTCCCGTTTGCTTCCGGGACAATCTTACGAACCGCCGGATCAACGTTCGTGAACATGCCTTTGGAGCTGTCCGCGTCTGCCATCAACTTGTCTTCTTCAGACGTCTCGCCACTCTTCTTCAGAGGCCCATTCGGAGGGGAGATGACCGCTCGAGTCACGACTCGCCTCGCGAGTCTTTGGCTCTGTTTCGCAGCAAAAGTGGTCTTTGCGCGCAACGCCTGTTTTGTTGTTGGATCGCGTTTATCGGAAACGTTTTGGTGGAAAAGCATCATCAAAATCGGTGGTCAGTGGACGTTCTTCTCTTTTTCTTCGTCTTCGATACAAAACACGTTCTTCGTTTAAAAGCGATGGTGGCGCGACGACGAGACGACGACGAGAGAGACGCATCGCGAACGATGATGATGGGA
>MDTG01168743.1_pt1 | contig 10651 bp, 10 predicted proteins | sample 811421 | NCBI WGS metagenome assembly MDTG01 (sample SAMN05326645, study PRJNA326480) | marine metagenome | isolation source: seawater | place: Pacific Ocean: South East | collected 2011
AGTTGGTACACACGTTGTAGGTAGGACATCTCTGGATAACATTGCTGGTTGGTATAATCCTCTGGCACAATCATTCCTGGTTGATGATGAGACTGGTATTTTCCTTACCAGAGTTGAAGTTTACTTCAGAGCAAAAGATTCTAATGATATTCCAATTACAGTTTCTATAAGACCAATGGAAAATGGTCTACCTTCCTCTAGAGTTCTTCCTTTCTCTGAAGTTGTATTAGATCCAGAAGAGATTGATACATCTCTTGATGGTTCTGTTTCTTCCGTCTTCCAGATGAAAGCACCTGTATTCTTGGAAGGTAGAAAAGAGTATGCTATTTGCCTCTCAACTAACTCTAGATCGTATTCTGTATATGTTGCTAGAATAGGACAAAATGATATTCAAGATGGAACACTAATTTCCAACCAACCATATCTTGGCAATCTGTTCAAGTCACAGAACGTAGGAAGTTGGGAAGCAAGTCAGTGGGAAGATTTGAAGTTCAACCTGTATAGAGCAGATTTTGAAGAAGGTGGTACGGTTGAAGTATACAGTCCACAACTTGCAAGAGGTAATCATCAGATTCCAAACTTGATGCCTAATCCAATTATTATGGAAGAAAAATCTTTGAGAATTGGCGTTGGTATTGGAACATCTGCATTTACTGATGGTGGATTTGAGATCGGTAATACTTTCCAACAGATGAATACTCTTGCTAGTGGTGTTCTGACTGGTGTTGGTGCATCTGCTACAGGAGATTTGACTATTACAAATGCGGGTGTTGGTTATACACCTGTCTCTGGTAGTCACGTATTCAATAGTGTAGAACTTATTACTGTTACAGGTAAAGGTTCTGGTGCTAGAGCAGATATTACCGTCAACAATGGTGTAGCAATTGCTGCAACTATTACCGCAGATGTTGGTGGTGGTATTGGTTATTCTATAGGTGATGTTATTGGTATTACAACAATAGGTAGTGGAACTGCTGGTAGTGGAGCAGAATTTACTGTTGCAGGAACAGGTTCTACTACAGTCGTATTCCTTGATCACGTACAAGGTGATTTTGTAGTCAGCACTGCAAATACTGTTACTTACATCAATAGTTCTGGTATTAGCACAGAATTTAATTATTCTGCTGCAGATCCTGAAAGAAAGGGAACAGCAAAAATCAATAATATCCAAGTTCTTTCTGATGGAGAACACATCAAGGTTAACCACCAGAATCATGGTATGAATTTTGCAGACAACCTGGTTCAGATTTATAGTGTTGAATCTGATATTCCACCTACTAAATTGTCTGTTGCATATGAGATTGGTTCTACTGCTGCAATTTCTGTTGATGATAACTCGCAATTCAGAACGTTTGAAAATGCTCCTGTAGGAACAACTAATGCAGGTTACCTGAAGATTGGTAGTGAGATTATTGAATACACTGAAACCAGTGGTAATAATATTATTGGAGGTACAATTACAAGAGGTGCTGATAAAGCAACGTATCCTGTCGGAACTCTTGTTTATAAGTATGAGTTGAATGGTATCAACCTTGCAAGAATCAACAAAATCCACGATCTTGATGATGTTACGAAACCTGATCCCATCGGGTTTGATTCATACCACATCAAGTTGGATATGTCTGAAACCTTTAGTCAGGGTGTTGGAGTCAATAATCTTGATAGAACTCAAAATGTTACATATCCTGCTCTGCATATCAATGACAATAAAGAAGCAGGTGGTTATAACATAAGAGCAACTCAAAATATTCCGTATGAAGTAATTACACCAATGATGCAGGTGTTCAACCCACAGGGTACAACTATAAATGCCGAACTTAGATCTACAACAACTCAGAGTTTTGACGGTAATGAAGTTCCTTATGTAAACAATGGATATGAGTCCATTCAGTTGAACAAACCAAACTTCATGACTACACCAAGAGCAATCTTCTCTAAAGTCAATGAAGATGATAAGTTAGGTACATCACCTGGTAACAAGTCAATGTCTATCAGAATGTCCTTCAACACAGTTGATACTAGATTGAGTCCTGTCATTGATGCTCAAAGAATCAACACGATTCTGACCACAAATAGAATCAATCAACCAGTAACAAATTATGCAACTGATGCAAGAGTAAATGGTATTGATACCGATCCAAACGCATTCCAGTATGTCTCAAGAGAAATTTCACTTGAGAACCCAGCAACTTCATTGAAGATTGTTCTGAATGCTTATATCAACTCTTTCAATGATATCAGAGCATTCTATGCTGTGGGAGAAGAACCAAATGGTTCTCCTGTATTCATACCTTTTGCAGGGTATGAAAATCTGAATGACAGAGGTCAAGTAATCAATACAAGGGATAATAACGGTCTTCCTGATGTATTGATTCAAAAGTCAAATACATTAGGATTTGAAAGCAGAGATCTTGAGTTCAGAGAATATACATTTACTATGGATGATCTACCATCATTCAAATTCTATAGAATCAAATTGGTAGCGACTTCTACAAGTCAGGTATATGTTCCAAGAATCAAGGATCTTAGGGTCATCGCTCTAGCATAATATGGATTATCATGGTGTAACGGATCACGCAAATTTACTGCGTGATTCATCTACTAACTCTATTGTAAATATTGATGAATATGGGTATAATTCATACATTGCAAAACGCGATGCAAAAGCGAAAAAGAATCAGAAAGTACAGTCAATAGAGCAAGAAGTTGCTACTATGAAGTCTGATATTTCTGAAATAAAAAATTTATTAAAGGAGTTACTAAATGGATCCTGATTCAATTGAACTCTCAAACCTTTCAAAAAGTTTTGAGTATACAAAAATAGCACATGAGATTGAAACCTGTAGTGATGTAAAGCAATTGCAAAATATTGCAAAGTCATTTTGCAAACTTTATTATAAGCAACAGGAAACAATGACCGCCATTGGATTGCGTACTAAATAAGAATATAGGGATATACTGCAACTAAATGGCACAACCTACAAGCAGACAAACATTATCAGATTATTGTAAGAGGCAGCTTGGAGCACCTGTACTTGAAATCAATGTTGCCGATGAGCAAATTGATGATTTGATTGATGATGCATTGCAGTATTTTCATGAAAGGCATTTTGATGGTGTTATTCAGACGTTCCTCAAGTATCAAGTAACGCAAGACGATATTGATAGAGGTAGAGCACCAGGTGGTAGTTCATCCACTGCTGGTATTACAACTGAAACAACAACTGCTACTGTTCTAGGAAATGCGATAAACTTCGACATTTACGAAAACAGTAATTTTATTCAGATGCCAGCATCAGTGCTTGGTGTATTCAAGATATTCCATTTTGGTGGTTATAGCAACGGTTCTATCAACTACCCTGGAACAATGTTCCCCAACCAATTCCTAGATGGTATGGGTAATTTTTGTGGTGCTGATATGTTGAGTTATTATCTGGGTAGAACATATCAATCAGAATTAGATTTTCTACTTACCACAGAAAAGCAAATTAGATTCAATAAAAGGCAAGATAGGTTGTATATTGATATTGATTGGAGAAATCTAAAACCAAATGATTTCCTCATCATTGATTGCTATCGATTGATTGACCCAAATGATTACACCAGAGTATGGAATGATTCGTTCCTCAAGAGATATGTAACTGCTCTTATCAAGAGACAGTGGGGTATGAATCTTATCAAGTTCCAAGGAGTCAAACTACCTGGTGGTGTAGAGTTGAATGGTAGACAAATCTACGATGATGCTCAAAAAGAACTTGATGATATCCGAGAAACAATGATGATTACATATGAACTTCCTCCTTTAGACATGGTGGGTTGATATGCTAAATCCATTTTTTATTCAAGGTACAAGTGGAGAACAAAGTCTTGTACAAGATTTGATAAATGAGCAACTGAGAATGTATGGTGTTGAGGTGTATTACCTCCCACGTTCTTATGTTCTGTCAAATACAATCATCAAAGAAGTTATTCAATCCTCCTTTGAGAATGCTTATCCTATTGAAGCATATGTTCAGAACTATGAGGGATATGATGATAATACAACTCTACTATCAAAGTTTGGTATAGAGTCAAAACAAGAGATGACTTTTATCATCTCTAAAGAAAGATATGAGAATTATATTGCACCACTGACTGAAGGTAAAGCAAACCTCAAACTGACATCTAGACCCAAAGAAGGTGATATCATCTATATGCCTTTTGGCGATAGGATGTTTGAAATCAAGTTTGTTGAGCACGAAAAACCATTCTACCAGTTACAAAAAAATTATGTTTATGAACTGAGATGTGAACTCTTCCGCTATGAGGATGAGGTTATTGATACTGGCGTTGAGGATATTGATGACACATTAGTTGGTAGTGACACTGATGGAATCTCTGAAGTTGGAACATCCACAATACTTGGTGGTTCTCTAACTATGACTTTGGTAGGAACTGCCACCACTGCTTCTGCTATTACAGGTCTTGTAAATGCTGGTATTTCTAGCGTCATTCTTGGTAGTCAGGGAGCATACTATTCTACTGCACCAACCGTAGCAATTTCATCTGCTCCATCAGGAGGTATCACAGGTATCGCAACTGTTGTAATGGATAGATTTGCCGTTACAGATATTCGTATTATCAATGCTGGTGCAGGATATACAGTAGCACCAGAAATAGACTTTATTACTAATGTTGGAACTGGTGCTACAGCACATACTACCCTTGGAAATGGCGGTATTGGAATCGTCACTATCACCTCTGGTGGCGTTGGATACACTTCTTCGCCAACAGTTACGTTTACGGGTTCTGCAACCGTTTCTGCCGCTGCTACAGCGATCCTAGGCGCTGGTGGAAGTGTCACATCAGTTCAGTTCACCAACGCTGGTCTTGGGTACACTGTCGCACCTACAATCACGTTCTCTGAACCACCTGCAACTTCTTCTGGTACGTTCAAATATAATGAGATTGTTACAGGTGCAGTCAGTGGTTGCACAGCAAGAGTCAGAACTTGGAATACAAATACTAACGTACTTGAACTTGGTAATGTTTCAAGCGCGTTTAGAGATGGTGAGCAAATTACTGGTGGAACATCTGGTGCTGTCCACACAATTCTGACCATTGATAATGACCCTGCTGAGGATGGATATACAGACAATACCAATATTGAATTGGAAGCAGATTCGATTTTGGACTTTACTGAAACTAATCCCTTTGGAATTCCCTAAATAAATCGATGAGGACAGACTATGTTTGAGTATTTTTACCACGAAATATTAAGAAGAACCATCATATCATTTGGTACTCTCTTTAATGATATCTCCATCCAGAAGAAAGATGGTTCTGATAATGCTGTCAGTACTCTCAAAGTTCCTCTGTCATATGGTCCTACTCAAAAGTTTTTAGCAAGACTTGAGCAGTCTGCTGACTTAAATAAGTCAACGGCAATTTCCTTGCCTAGAATGTCTTTTGAATTTACTGGATTGACTTATGATTCATCCCGTAAGTTGACCTCTACTAGAACCATTCAGGTAAAAGACCCAACCACAAAGAAAAACGTAAAGAAGGTATATACACCAGTTCCTTATAATATGTCGTTTGAACTTAGCATTATGTCTAAGTTGAATGATGATGCACTACAAATTGTAGAACAGATTTTACCATATTTTCAACCAGCGTTTACATTGACTGTAGAACTGGTTGAAGATATCAATGAAAAAAGAGACATTCCTGTTGTGTTAGAGAATATCACAATGCAGGATGATTATGACGGTGATTTTACAAGTAGAAGAGTTCTCTTGTATACATTGAGATTCTCTGCAAAGACATACCTGTTCGGTCCTGTATCCAAGGCAGAACCCATCAAGACTGCTACTCTTACATATCTTACTGGAGACAAGAAAAAATCCAAGAGAGAAACCCAGTATACTGTTGTTCCAAGAGCAATCAAGGATTACGACGATTCAGTTTCTACTCTACTCGCAGAAGATGTAGATTTAGAAGAGTTTGTATGGTTAGTTGATGATGGTAGTAAACTTTCCGCAGATTCTTACTACGAAGTAAACGGGGAAGAAGTATACATCAAAGCAATCGACGGTAATAAGATTACGGTTGATAGAGGAAGAGACAATACAACAGTTAAAGAACACGTCAAAGGTCAACCTATCAAGGCAATTACTGCTGCCGATACGGAACTCATTGAAATGGGTGACGACTTCGGATTTGACGGTACAACTACTAACTTCTTCTAATTGATATGTCTAAACAATTTGACGAATTGAATGATGCATTCAATGTCACTGGCGATATTATGCCGGTTGAAAAACCAGAGGTAAAGATAGAAAAACCTGCATTATCGTCAGCAGATATAAAGAAAGATTATGAATATACTAGAGGTAATTTATATTCTATTATAGAAAAGGGTCAAGAAGCAATCAACGGCATTCTTGAACTTGCTCAGGAGACTGAACAACCTAGGGCATATGAAGTTGCTGGTCAGTTAATCAAGAGTGTTTCTGATGCTACTGATAAGTTGATGGAACTTCAGAAGAAGTTGAAAGATGTTGAGGAGTCAAGTCCTAAAGGACCCACCAATGTTACTAATGCATTGTTTGTTGGTTCGACTGCTGACTTGCAGAAGATGTTGAAGAAAGTAAAGGAAGAACCTAAATAACTAAAAAAGAGAGATGACGGTAAATCCTGTTATTAATATAGTTATTCCACAAGGTGCAGACTTTGCTGAAGTTTTTACTTCTACTGAAGCTGATGGTAGTCTGTCTAATCTCAGCGGTTTTAGTGGCGCATCTAAATTGAAGAAACACTCTGGTGCTGTAGTAGCATATGATTTTACTGTTGGTATCAATACCTCTTCTTCGGAAGTTTCAATTGCTATGACTGCTCCAATTACCACTGTATTGGACCCAGGTAGATATTATTATGATGTAGTATTGACTTCGGGTAGTGGAGGAGTTTCTAGAATGGTGGAAGGATTTGCAATAGTGACTGCAGGCATTGCAACGTAAAAAATGGCGATTATTAGAAGGACTTCATCTTCAGGCAGAAAAGTAAATAATGCTTCTGTCTCATCTTCTATCATCAGAAAAAAAGATGACTTATCTAGCATAGTTACATCAGCAGGTGGTGGTGGCGTTCAACCCAAAACATTGAGAGAATTGAATGATGTGAATTTTGGGATATTAGATAATTCTAAAGATGGATTTATCGTTTCGTATAATACAGATAACGATAAATTAGAATTGATATCGCCTGATAACCTTCTTGACGAATCAGCAGCGGATGATGATTTGCCCGATGCATTTGTAGCACGTCTTGCGATAGAAGCAGACATTCAAACCTCAAGTGTTGATGGAGGAACATTTGAATGACTTTGAGAAATGCAAGAGAACTGGGGGATTCTCTAATATCTAATTTAGGAACGATAAAGCAAGTTCTTAAGTATAATGCTACTGAAGATAAGTTTGAATTAGCAAATATAAAGACTAAACTTCAGAAAGCAATAGAAGATGATGATTTACCTGATAATTTTGTAGAAGTTGCAAAGAAAGGCATCTTATCTAAAACCATATTGGACTACGGTTCATTTGAAGAATAAATACTAAAAAGCACTTTTCTAATGGGTGATTTAGGAGACTTCTTTTCTCTTATAGGTGAGCAAAAGAAGAAAAAAGAAGAAGAGAAGAAAGAAATAATTGGGAAGACATCCCTGACGGATTTGTTTGCCGAATTGGCAGAAGAGAAAAAGAAAGTACAAGACCAAAAAAGAATTGAAGAGGAGAAGAAGAAAGAACTAATTGGTGAGATAACATTAGATTCTTTATTCACATCACTATCAGAACAAAAGAAACAAGAGAAAGAAAAACTTGATAAGTTACAGAAAGATGTTAAGGCATTTGAGGCACTAATATTTTCTGAACCAAAGAAAAAGAAGAAAGTCGATTACGAAGAACTCAAGAAAGAAATTGGTAGTAAAGAAAAACCAGTCAAACCAGCAATTGAAGAAGAAAAGGTTGAGGAAATAGTAGAAGAACTAGTAGAAGAAGTAGTAGAAAAACCAAAACCAAAAGAAATAGATACGACAGTAGAACTTCTTGCTAAGATGATTCCTGAAGAGGAAATCATCAAGGAAGAGGAGAATGATATGGTTACCCTCAAACGTGAAGTTGACCAACTTCGTAAGATGCTTTATCAAACGATTAGAGATGTCAACGTCCAAGGTGGCGGTGGTGAAGTTCGTATGGAGTTCTTGGATGATATTGATAGAACTTCTGCCAAGATAAATGGAAGAGTTCTTCAGTATGACTCTGCTGCAGGTATATGGACTGGTGGAATTGGTGGTGGTAGTGGAGTAGTTGACCTTGGTCCTTTGACCAGTATCGCAGCTGCTTCAACAACATCAATTACTCAAGGTTCTATATTATCGTTTGACGTTTCAACTGGTCAGTTTATTGCTACCACTGTTGTTAGTGCAGGAACTACAACTCTTGCTGGATATCCCATCACTGGGAACACTCCACAGAACAACGAAGTTCTTACTTTCAACGCAGATGCGTCCAGATGGGAATTTGATTCCCCATTCACTATTGTTGACCTATCCGATGGTGTTCAAGATGGTCATCAGGACTATGGTGCATTTGAATAATAAAACTAAATAGTAAGATAAATAAAAAAGATAAAACACTCACTTTGTAATAAATTTACAGGTATTAGAGGTATAGATGGCGGCACCAACACTTAAGTTTAAAAGAGGTTTACTTTCAGCACTCCCCACTTTAGCTGTTGGTGAACCCGGATTTACTACTGATAAAAATCAACTTTACGTTGGTTCATCTAACGGCAACCAACTCATTGGTTCAGGTGACTTTTGGTCATTAGAAACTCCCACTGTGGGTGGTGGAGTCAAGGTATTTGAAGCAACTAATAATGGTACAAATTATGTACAATTATCTGCACCTAATTCCCTTGCAGCAAATTTAGATTTCAAATTACCATCAACAGACGCTTCGACATCTGGACAGGTTCTACAGTCTAATGCTAGTGGAGTTCTGTCTTTTAGTGATGTTGCATTAACTAATATTGATATTGATGGTGGTACTGATATTGGCGCAGCCATTGTAGATGCTGACCTCTTCATTGTTGATGATGGTGCTAATGGAACAAACAGAAAGACAACTGCTTCAAGACTGAAGTCTTATGTTCTTGGTGGCGGTGGAGGTGGTTCTTCCTTTGATAGTGTAATTGTTGGTTCTGCTGTAACTATCAATAACTCTGGTATTGTTGCCTCTTCTGGTATTGTCACAGCATCTTCTTTTGATGGCAATCTAACTGGTAACGTAACAGGCAACGTAACCGGCAATTTGACCGGCAATGTTACGGGTAATGTAACTGGTAACGTAACTGGCACTGCTGATGTAGCAACTACTATTACAGTTGCAGATGAGTCAACCGACACTACCTGTAATGTTCTCTATTCAACTGCTGCTACTGGTAACCTTGCACCCAAGAGTGGTACAAATCTAACTTTCAATTCCGCTAACGGAACATTAACTGCTACTACATTCTCTGGAGCATTATCAGGTAATGTTACTGGAAATGTTGTTGGTGACGTTACTGGCGACGTTACTGGTACAGCAACCACAGCAACTAACCTTGCTAATGCAGCAAACATTACTACAGGAACTATCAGTAACGATAGATTACCTGCAACAATAACTAAGGATTTGACTGGTGATGTTACTGGCAATGTAACAGGTAACCTGACTGGTACAGTTCTGACAGCATCACAAACCAATATCACTTCTGTTGGTACACTTGGTTCTCTGAATGTAACAAACAATATCACTGTTGGTGGTAGTGTTGATGGTAGAGATGTCCTTGATGATGGACAAGCCGGTGACAATCTGATTACCTTGAGTGGTGTTGCAAGAGATGCAACTAACCTTGGAACCTTCACTGGAACCACTATTGCTGATAATGAAACCCTCAAAGGTGCTCTTCAAGACCTTGAGACCGAACTTGAAACTATTGGTGGTGGTGGCGCATCCGCTGCTACTGTTGCTATTGCCGCAACGACTACTAATGCAGCACACTTCTTGACTTTTGTTGATGCTAACAATGCATCCAAGACGCAAGAAGCAATTCATACTGATGCTGGTATTTCTTATAACCCCAGTTCTAATCTTCTTACAGTTGGTGGTGAAATTTCTGTAACCACTCTGGATATTGGTGGTACAAATGTTACAGCAACTGCTACTGAACTAAACGTTCTTGATGGTGTAACTGCCTTTGTTGATGAAGATAATATGGCATCTAACAGTGCCACGTCTATTCCTTCACAGCAGTCAGTCAAGGCATATGTAGATTCTAGTGTTTCTGGTGTTGCTGTTACCTTTGCTGTTGCTGCAGACTCTGGAACAACTGACTTGTTCCAGACTGGTGAAACAATTACATTCTCCGGTACTGCTAACGAAGTTAACACTGTAGTATCAAACAATACAGTCACAATTGGTCTTCCCGATACAGTCAATATTACAACTGAGTTAGATGTTCCCACGATTGAAACAGGAGCAATTCAAGCAAAGGATGGAACAGCAGCGGTTACTCTTGCTAATAGCACAGGTAAAGTAACAGTTGCTACTGACCTTGAGGCACAAGG
>MDTG01168942.1_pt1 | contig 10651 bp, 14 predicted proteins | sample 811421 | NCBI WGS metagenome assembly MDTG01 (sample SAMN05326645, study PRJNA326480) | marine metagenome | isolation source: seawater | place: Pacific Ocean: South East | collected 2011
AATGGAGCGGGCAAAGGGACTTGAACCCTCGACCTTCTCGTTGGCAACGAGACGCTCTACCACTGAGCTATGCCCGCAACTAGAATTAACTTAACCTAAATGTTACTATAAAACAACTATGATAAAAGAAAAACTTCAACGAGGAACGATTATTTATAAACTCTATTTATATTTTAATATTTTTGTAAGATATCGCTTTCTAAAAAGAAATAAAAAAACATTTTCCCAGTTTGGAGAAGATCTATTTGTAAAAAATTTTTTTGATAAACAAGAGATGGGGAAATATGTTGATCTTGGTGCTTTCCACCCAATGAGGTTAAGTAATACTTTTTTGTTATATAAAAAAGGGTGGTCCGGAACTAATATAGATTTAAATCCAATAACCATAGATCTATTTAATATTGCGAGAAGCAATGATAAAAATATTTGTTGTTTGCTCGCGGATAAAAATAACATATTAAGAGATGTATATTTTGAGGATTGGAGCGCAGCGAGCAGCTTAAGTAAAAATGAAAATCTGAAAAATAAAAAGCAGATGAAAACAAGAACATTTGAAAGTTTGATAAATCATGACTTTGATTTTTTAAATATAGACTTAGAGGGTCACGACTATGAAATTCTACAAACAATTAACTTTAATAAATTTAACCCCAAGTTGATTTGCATAGAAATATTAAAAAATTGTGCAGATAAAGAAAATATATTTAAATTTATGGACCAAAACAATTTTATTTTTTTGAAAAATCTTGGGCCAAGCTTTTTTTTTAAAAGAGAAGTTAAATGAAAATAATTGACTGTTTCATGTATTTTGATGAAGATCATTTACTTGAAATAAGATTAGAAACATTATCAAAATTTGTTGATAAATTTGTGATAGTTGAGGCAAATATTGATCATGCTGGAAATAAAAGAGAACCTAATTTCAATATAAATAATTTTTATAAATTTAAAGATAAAATTCAATATATATTGTTAAAAGATTTACCCAAACACAACAATTTCTATAAAAAAAATTGGGGACCAGCTTGGAGACGTGAAAATTTACAAAGAGATGCCTTGGCTAAAGGATACCAGGATTGCGATCAAAATGATTTAATTATGATTTCTGATTTAGATGAAATCCCAAATCCTAATTCAATAAAAAATTTTGAGAGTACTAGTAGAATAGGATGTTTTATCCAAAAAAATTTTCTTTTTAAGCTTAATCTTATAAACGATGACGAGCCAAACTGGTACGGAACAAGAATTTGTAGAAAAAAGGATTTGAAAAGTCCCCAATGGTTAAGAGAAATTAAAGCCATTAAAAGACCTTTTTATAAATTTTATAAGCCAAAGTTTGATAAATTTTTAATTGACGGTGGGTGGCATTTTAGCTCTGTAAAATCAGCAAAAGGAATTTATAAAAAATTAAATTCTTATGCAGAACAACAATATAATAATTCCGATTTTAAAAATTTAGATACCATCGAAAAAAAAATAAAAAATAAAGAAGATTTATTTGGTAGAGACTTTAAATATAAAGTTATTAATATAGATGCAAGTTATCCAAAATATCTTCTTGATAATATAGAAAAGTACAAAGATTTTATTTATTTTGAATAAAATGTCGCTATCAGTGATATAGAAATTTTACTATAATAATCTCATGTTTAAATATCCTGAAATAATTCCAGTTTTTCCACTTAGTGGTGTTATCTTTTTTCCAAAGACAAATTTACCACTTAATATATTTGAAGAAAGATATCTTAATCTTGTTAATGATGCTTTTAACAAAGATAAACTTATGGGGATGGTTCAATCTCAAATTAGTAAAAATGAAGTTTACAAAGTTGGTTGTCTTGGAAAAATAAGTGATCTACGAAAAACCGATGATGGAAGAATAATAATAAATCTTGCAGGTGTAATAAGATTTAAAATTATAAAAGAAATAGAAAATAAAAAACTTTACCGAGAATTCAAAGTTGATTATAAAAATTTTGAGGCAGATCAAAAAGAGATGTTTGGGAACCAGAACACTGATAACTTAATGGAAAAGATAAAAATTTTTTTTAAACGTAGTGGTTTATTATTAAACTGGAAAGAGTTTGAAAAATTAGACAAGACACAACAAATAAACACCTTGTCCATGATTTCTCCTATTACGAATGAAGAAAAACAAAAACTTTTAGAAGCTGTATCTTTTGAAGATAAGATGAACTCTTTGGAAAATATAATTAGTTTTTACTTACACGAAAATAATTCGACTAACCAAACAATTCAATGATTTAATTTGCAGATTTGTTCATCGAATCAAAAAAATCTGAGTTATTCTTAGTATTTTTCAATTTCGAAATTAGGAATTCAATACCATCCATGGTTCCCATTGGGCTTATAATTCTTCGTAGAACATTCATTTTTGATAACTCATCTTTAGCAAACAAAAGTTCTTCTCTTCTAGTACCAGATCTTGTGATATCAAGAGCAGGGTAAATTCTTTTATCGGCAACTTTTCTGTCAAGAATTAACTCCGAGTTACCTGTGCCTTTGAACTCTTCAAAAATTACCTCATCCATTCTACTTCCAGTATCAATCAAGGCTGTTGAAATAATTGTAAGTGATCCTCCTTCTTCTACATTTCTAGCAGCACCAAAAAATCTCTTAGGTCTCTGAAGAGCGTTTGCATCTACCCCTCCAGTTAATACCTTTCCAGAGCTTGGTATAACAGCGTTGTAGGCTCTTCCTAACCTGGTTATTGAGTCTAATAATATTACTACGTCCTTCTTGTGCTCCACCAATCTTTTTGCTTTTTCTATAACCATTTCTGCTACAGCAACGTGTCTAGATGCTGGTTCATCAAAAGTTGAAGCAACTACTTCACCTTTTACCGATCTTTGCATGTCAGTGACTTCTTCTGGTCTCTCGTCGATAAGTAGTACCATTAAGTAACATTCCGGATGATTGGCAGTAATTGATTGAGCGATGTTTTGTAATATAATTGTTTTGCCTGCTCTAGGAGGTGAAACAATTAGTGATCGTTGTCCTTTACCTATTGGGCTTACTAAGTCTATAAGTCTAGCTGTATTATCTGGCTTTTTTTCAACTTTATTCGTTTCTACTTCTAATTTAATTCTTTCATTTGGATATAATGGGGTTAAATTATCAAAAGCAATTTTATTCTTTCCTTTATCTGGATCATCGAAATTAATTTTATTTACTTTTAGTAAAGCAAAATATCTTTCAGCATCTTTCGGCCCTCTAATTTCCCCCTCAACAGAATCTCCAGTTCTAAGTCCAAATTTTCTGATCTGGCTAGGACTAACATATATGTCGTCTGGGCCCGGTAAATAATTGGACTCGATAGCTCTTAAAAAGCCAAATCCATCTTGCAAAACTTCTAAGACTCCATTGGCTGTGATCTGCTCATTTTTTTCAGCTTTTTTCTTCAAGATTGCAAATAAAATTTCTTGCTTTCTTAAAGTACTTGGGTTTTCTATTCCGAGCTTTTCCGCCTCAATAATAAGCTCTGCTGGATTTTTTTGCTTTAATTCTTGTAAGTTCATGAAATTGTTTTGAAATTAGGGATGTATTGAAAATATATGACTTTTTTTAAGAATTTCAACCCCTAATTATAAAGGTTTAAAAATCACTACAAATATGACCACAATCAGTATTAAAGTGGGTATTTCATTGTATATTCTGAAAAATTTTGATGTTTTCTGATTATTTTCTGTAGCAAAGTTATTTAGATGTTTTCCTAATGTAAAATGATAATAGGTCAATATTGTTACGGCAATCATTTTTATTTGCATCCATAGTTCGGCGAAGACGGAAAAACCGAGACTATGAATTAAAATAATTCCAAACAACCACGATAATAACATTGCTGGCATCATTATGTAATTATACAGCTTTCTTTCCATAATTTTAAAAACTTTTTTTTGAGATTCATCTTCAGCATCTGCATGATAAACAAATATTCTCGGCAAATATAGAAGGCCGGCCATCCATGAAATGACTGCTATTAAATGAAGTGATTTGAAAAGTAAGTATGAGTTCATGCTATAAATATTTTTTTATTAACGATTTGAATAATTCGATTTGATCTGGGGTATCATTTAAACAAGGGATTAAGTCAAAATTCTTTCCTCCTTTCTCAATAAAACTTTCTCTTCCTTGGATATTAATCTCCTCGAGAGTTTCAACGCAGTCTGATGCAAAACCAGGGCAAATAACCAATAGATTTTTAATTCCTTTGGCAGGTAACGTCTCTATAGTTTTATCTGTATAAGGAGTTAACCATTCCTGAGGTCCAAATCTTGATTGAAAAGTAGTTTGAATTTCTATTTCTTTATATTTTTCCTTCATAAGTCTTGTCGTTTTCTGACAATAGCAATGATAGGGGTCTCCTTTATCAAAATAAGATTTTGGGATACCATGATAAGATGAGACTATTAAATCTGGTTTCCAGCTTATTTCATTAATTTTTCTTTTAATGCTATTTATTAGAGCATTAATATAGAGAGGCTCACTTTCATAATGAGGAATTATTTGTAGACTCGGCTGCCATCTCATCCTCATAAGCGATCTATAAACTTCGTCACAAACAGTTGCCGTAGTAGCAGCCGCGTACTGAGGATACAAAGGTAATATTATAATATTTTCACATCCTTTCTCTTTCAGACCACTTAATTTTGATTTGATGCTAGGATTTCCATATCTCATAGCAAAATCTACAATAGTTTTTTCATTTCCAATTTCTTTACTAAGTTTTACAGCTTGATTTTTTGTAAAATATAGCAAAGGAGATTCGTTGGTTTCTTTTCTCCAAATCTTTTTATAAGCATGTGCTGTTTTTGATGGTCTAAAAGTTAAAATAAACAAATTTAAAATTATTTGCCAAATTATTGGATTAACTTCTATGACTCGTCTGTCAGATAGAAACTCTTTCAAATATTTTCTAATATCCCACCAATTGGTCGTATCTGGTGTTCCAAGGTTAATAATTAAAACTCCTGTTTTGCCAAATTTTACTTCTGGGTGATCCTTGTCCATTAAAAATTCCTATAAAATTTTATTAATTTATCTACTTTATCAGGATCTGTTTCTGGAAGTAAACCATGGCCTAAATTGAAAACATACGGCATTTCGCGAAAAGCCTTAATATATTTCGTCGCTCCTTCGAACATTTGATTTTCAGATTTTAACAATTCTTTTGGATCTAACCCTCCTTGGATTACAACATTTTTTAACTTATCCCTTGCCCATGAAGGATCTATATTTGAATCAAGATTAATTCCGTCTGATTTAACAAATTTATTAAATAATTCATATTTTTGTCCAATACCTTTTGGAAAACAAATGCATGGCGCTGTATATTTTTTACAAAACTCAACAATTTTAGCATTGGGCTCAAAACAATAATCTATGACTTTATCTGATGGTAATAGTCCCGCCCAAGAGTCAAATATTTGAACAACATCCGCTCCAGCATTTATTTGATTTTTAATATGAATGCATAAAAAATTTACAAGTTTATCCATAATCTCATCTATTAAAAATTTTTTATTATCTAACTCACTTAAATCAATAGGTTCTTTTTCACTTTTATTTTTTCTTAGACCAAACATGTATAGTATTAATGTCCATGGAGCACCTATAAAACAAATTAAAGATTTTTCTTTATTTAATTTTTTTCTTGTCATCTCAATTGCTTTGTAAACTGGCTTAAGTTTATTTGAAAATTCGTTCTCATTTTTTTTATAAAATATATTATTATCGAATTGGCTAAGCCTTGGGCCAAATTCTTTTGTAAATTCTACGTGTTGACCTAGAGCATGGGGGACCATTAAAATGTCAGAAAATATTATTGCAGAGTCTAGATCAAATCTTTTAATTGGTTGTAACGTGATTTCTGAACTTAATTCACTATCTAAACAAAGTTTAATAAAATTTTGATTTTGTGATCTGATTTTTCTAAATTCAGGTAAATATCTTCCTGCTTGTCTCATAAACCAGATTGATTTACAAGGAATTTTTTTTAATAAAATATTTTTTAATTGAGTCATACTAAATAGCTTTTTTATTACCTAGTTTAAGTAGTAGGACGTGTTTAATACTCATATAATTTTTTATACATAGTTTATACATGTACAAGTTAATAATTTAGTTTCGAAAAAGCTCTTTTTTACAGACTTTATTAATCTTATAAACACTAGTAAAACAAAATTATAAACATAGAATAAAATGTTCAAATAATGTTGATTAATGTTAATTTATTTTGTCTCCAAGCTAAATTAGGTGGAAAAACGATGCTTATCATTTATTTATTAACAAATATATGAACGAAAAATACAATGTATATCTTGTGTCTGACTCTACCGGTGAAACCCTGGATAGAATTTTTTTATCACTTAAGTCACAATTCTCCAACTTTGAATATGAGAAAAAAGAATTTGCTTTTGTAAGAACAGAACATCAAATTAATAAGATAATTGATGAATGTGTATCACGGGAAAACTCTTTAATTTTATACACTATAGTCGAGACTAAACTGGCAAAATATATCTCAGGTCAAAGTGAGAAAAACAAAGTGCCTTGTTTCGGAATTCTAGGAAACTTAATACTTAGTTTTTCTAAATTACTAAATCAGAAAGCGATTCATAAACCAAGTGCGCAACACGTTTTAGACGATGACTATTATAAAAGAATCGAAGCAATACAATTTACAATGTCTCATGATGATGGAAAAAAAGTTGACGATATAAATAATGCCGATGTCATACTATTAGGTGTGAGCAGGACCAGCAAAACCCCAACATCAATTTACCTTGCTAACAGAGGGTATAAAACAATTAACATTCCTTTAGTTTTAAATCAAAAAATACCTGAAAGTTTAATTCATAATAAAAAAGCCTGCATTGTAGGTTTAGTAGCAGATCCGGAAAGGTTAGCAGATATTAGAAGAAACAGAGTGGCCATTATGCAAGACCATAAATTGAAAGAATATACAGATCCTGAATTTATCAAAAAGGAGGTAAATGATTCAAAAAATCTTTTTAAAAAAAATAACTGGCCAACAATCGATGTAACAAGAAAATCTGTTGAAGAAACTGCAGCATCAATTTTAAAAATAATCGAAATAAAGAAAAATAAATGAAATTAATTTTAGCATCTAAAAGTGGTGTAAGAAAGAAAATTTTGGAAGATCATAATATTGATTTTGAGGTAATAGTATCTAATGTAGACGAAGATGAAGTGAAAGCATCACTTATAGCTGAAGGAGCAGATCCTTTATTAATTTCCAAAAACTTAGCCGAAATAAAATCTGTTAAAGTAAGTAACAACAATCCCAATAAATTAGTTTTAGGAGCTGACAGCGTTATCTCACTTAACGATGAGTTAATAAACAAACCAAAATCAAGAGAGGAAGCTCTTTTAATACTTAAAAAACTTAATGACTCAAAACACTATCTTATAAGCTCAGTTTGTATTTCAAAAAATGGTGCTATGATATGGAACCATTCGGACACTTCCGAATTAAAAATGAAGAATTTATCAGAAAAACAAATATCAGATTACTTAAGCAAAATTGAGACTAAAACTTTACTAGCTTACGGTGTGTATCAAGTAGAGGCTGATGGGCTAGACTTATTTGATTATATAAAAGGCGACCAGAATTCTATAATGGGTTTGCCTATAAAAGATATAATCAATTATATTAAACAAAATAAATAATGACAAAAAAATTTGGAATAATCGGAAATCCCATTAAACACTCGTTATCTCCAGTGCTTCATAATTATTGGTTTAATAAATATAAAATAGACGCAACTTATTCGATTATAGACACAGAGGAAAAAGAACTAATTGATATAGTAAAACAAATAAAAGACGAGAAACTAGTCGGAATTAATATTACTTTACCATATAAACAAAAAATTGTTCCTTATCTAGATATTCTTGTTAATGACGCTGAATTAACAAATTCAGTTAACACTTTGTATCTTGATAGTAACGGTTCAATAGTTGGCGATAATACAGATGTGTTCGGATTACAAGCAGCTTACTTAAAGGCATTAGACAATGTTCATAAAATGAAAGGCCTTGTAATCGGAGCAGGTGGAGTTTCGCCGTCCGTCATTTTATCTCTGAAAAAATCAGGTTTAAAGAGCATCTCAATAGTCAACAGGACTATCGAAAAATGTTTTTTTTTAAAAAAAAGATATAAAAATTTAGATATTATTGAATGGAAAAACTTAAAAAATGAAATTAAAAATTATGATATTGTTATAAATGCCACTAGCTTAGGTCTTAAAGGTGGCCAAGAATTTAATTTTGATTTTGAACTTACAAAAGAGAATTTAATTTATATTGATACAATTTATAATCCATTGGAGACAAAAACATTAAAATATTTAAGGGATAAAAATATTAAGGTATTTAATGGTCTAGATATGTTTATTTACCAAGGTCAGAAAGCTTTTTACTTGTGGAATAAAATTAACCCTGAAATTGATCAGAAGCTGATTGACCTCCTGATCTCAAAATTAAAATGATTAAGATTGGAATTACAGGATCTCTTGCCTCTGGAAAAACAGTTGCTAGTAGAATTTTATCCTTCAAAAAAGGCCCCCTTTTCAGTGCTGATAAAATTGTTAAACAAATGTATAAAAAAAATAAATTCAAGGCGCAAATAAAAAAAAGACTTAATATTCCTAATAGAGTAAATTTAAAGAAATTCTTAAGATTAAAAATTCTTAAAGATAAATCTAATATAAAAATTCTTGAAAGAATCTTACACCCCCTCGTAAGAAAGGAAATGATCAAGTTTACTAAAAAAAATAAAAAGCAAAAATTTATTTTTTTTGAGATCCCTCTCTTAGTGGAAAGTAAATTAATGAAACATTTTGATGTGATTTTTTTTATCAAAGCAAAAAAAAACATTAGATTAAAGAGATTTCACATCAAAGGAGGAAGCAAAGACCTTTTTGAAATATTAAATAGTAAACAACTAAGTGATGCTAAAAAAGCTAAATATTGTAATCATGTAGTTGTTAATGAAAAAAATTTAAAGATTTTAAAAAGGAATTTATTAGATATATTTGAGAAATATGAGTGAAGTTTTTTTAGATACAGAAACTACAGGTTTGTCATTTAAAGATGGTCATAAAGTTGTAGAAATCGCATGTATTGAAACAAAAGATCTTGTCGCAACTGGTAAGGTATTTCATAAAGTAATTAATCCCAAAAGAAATATGCCTGAGGAAGCATTCAAAGTTCATGGCTTCTCAGAAAAATTTCTTTCAGATAAGGAAATATTTGAAACGGTAGCGGATGATTTTTTATTGTTCATAAAAGGAAAAAAAATTATTATCCATAATGCTCCTTTTGATCTGAGTTTTTTAAATGGTGAACTTAGTCAAATCAAAAAAGAATTGATTGATAGAGATATGATTATTGACTCACTAGAAATTGCAAGGAATAAATTTCCAGGTACATCCAATTCTTTAGATGCTCTTTGTAAGAGATTCAATATCGATCTGTCTAAGAGAACAAAACATAATGCTCTATTAGATTGTGAATTGTTAAGAGAAGTATATATAAATTTATTAGATGTTAAAGAACCTAAATTTAATCTTTCGTCTAATATTACTGAACAAAACTTTATTAAAAATAATGGTTACAATAAAACAGTTTTGAACATTAAAAAGGATGAATTAAATCTTCACAAGGATTTTCTAAAAAAAGAACTAAAAAAGAATTTTTACTGAACCTTTCTCATTTTATAAAGTTCTTGAAAATCTACTTTTTCACTTATTTTTATATCTTTAAACCCTGATTTTTCAAATAAATCTATAAATATCTTTCTAAGATCGCCATATATCTTTGAAGGAACATCTACCAAAATAATATTCTCAAGCTCTTTATTTTGAATTTTATCATTTTGTATCTCAATAACTGCGGCAAAAATAATCAATGTATTTATCTCATCAAAATCATTTTTTACTGGTGATAAAGTGAGTGAAGTTAAAACTTCAATAACATTTTGATTTATTTTGTTGCTGTTTATATCAATTTTAATTTTGTAATTCTTTATATCTTTTGATAGTAAAAAAAAAGTTTTAGTATTAGGAATATTAAAATTAAGTTCTTTAATATATTTTCCAATTATTTTATAACTCATCTTTATCTTTATTAACTATTTCACCATCTATGGTATTTTCGTTATTTTTCTCATGATTAGTTTCTTTTTTATTTCTTAAAAAAAACTTTAATAGTAAATTTCTTGTAAAAGGTATTAAAATTAAAAATCCAATTATATCTGTAAAAAAGCCAGGTATAATTAACAATAAAGCAGCGAATGCTATTGATGCACCCGATATAATTTCATAAACCGGTGCCTTATTTTGATAAATATTTGTTAAACCTGATTTTAAAGTTTGCAATCCTTGAATCCTCGCATAAAAAATTCCTACAAAAGCCGTTAAAAATATAAGCCCTACAGTATTTAAAGCTCCTATTTCACCTCCAATTTTGATCATCAAAAATATCTCTAAGGCTGGTAAAATAACAAAAATTAAGAAAAATGTGTTCATTTGTCTGATACAAAATTATATTATTCATGTATATTTATCAAATTATGAGTAATAGTTTTGGGTATTTAGACATAATT
>MDTG01348474.1_pt1 | contig 10651 bp, 14 predicted proteins | sample 811421 | NCBI WGS metagenome assembly MDTG01 (sample SAMN05326645, study PRJNA326480) | marine metagenome | isolation source: seawater | place: Pacific Ocean: South East | collected 2011
GCCATTCGCCCTTAATTGTTTAATAATTTATTAAATAGTATAAGAACTAAAATTATATTAAAACCAAAAAATGTTTAATTCACTTTACAAAAAATGTTTAGATTTAGCAGCTCATAAAAGTTCTAAATATTACTTGGCAATTGTCGCGTTTATTGAAAGTTCATTTTTCCCTATTCCACCTGATGTAATGATAGTACCTATGGTTATATCAAAAAAAAATGATTTTTTAAAAATTTTTCTAATAACGACAATATTTTCGGTTATAGGTGGTATATTTGGGTACTTCATTGGTGCATTTTTTTTTGATGTAGGAATACAAATTATGAATTTTTATGGATATGAAGATAAAATTATAAACCTAAAAAATAATCTAATTAATAGTAACAGTTTCTATGCATGGTTAAGTATTCTTTTTTTAGCTGGTTTTACTCCTTTGCCCTATAAAGTTTTTACTATAGCAAGTGGGCTAATAGGATTTAATTTTCTAATTTTTGTCCTAATCAGTTTAATATCAAGAGGTTTACGTTTTTTCATTGTTGCATATTTAGCCTATAAATTTGGTAATTTGTTTACAGAGTTTATGGAAAGACATGGCTCTAAGTGGTTTACAATTTTGGGTATATTAATATTAATAATTGGAATTATAATCTTTTTAATTTTTAAATCCTATGCTTGATCTGAAAATTGTGCCCTACTTAAAGATCATTTTTTTTATAAGTATTATTTCAATTTTATCAGCTTTTTTCATAGAGCGTGTTTTAGGCTACCAGGCATGCAATTTATGTTTAATTGAGAGAATTCCATATGGATTAAGTATAATTTTAATAATTATGTATTTCGTTTTTAAAAAAAATGAAATTTTTCTAGTTTTGTTAATGATGATAATTTTTATTTTTTCAATATCTATCTCATTATATCACTTTGGAATTGAACAGGGTTTTTTTGAGGAGTCAGCTCTATGTGGTATTAAAAATGCTTCCAAGATAATCACGAGAGAAGAACTATTATTAGAGCTTCAAAAAATGCCTGTAAGTTGTAAAGATGTGACATTTAGAATTTTTGGTTTTTCACTAACAAGTATTAATATAATTATTAATTTAATAATATTAATTTTAACAACAAAAATATTTTTTTCTTATGAAAAAAACAAATAAAAGAGTTGAAGAATTTATAAGAGTAGATCATGCAGGGGAGCGTGGTGCAGTAAAGATTTACGAAGGTCAACTATTAGCACTAAATACTATTGTTAAAGACGATGATTTGAAAAAAACTATTGAAGAAATGAAAGTCCATGAAATTGAGCATTGTAATTTTTTTGAGAATGAGATCAAAAAAAGAGACATAAAACCTACGAAGTTTCTTCCATTGTGGGATTTGCTAGGTGTTGGTCTTGGTTTTGGATCAACGCTTTTAGGAAAAAAGGCTGCAATGTTATGTACAGCCTCAGTAGAAGAGGTGATTGATAAACATTATTTAGATCAGATTAACCAACTCGGCTCAGATGAAAAAGAATTAAAAAAAAAAATCATTAAATTTAGAGAAGATGAAATTCATCATAAAGATATTGCATATGAAGAGGGCGCAACAAAAAAAGGATTTTATTCGATAATGGACAAAATAATTAAAACTGGTTCAAAAATAGCAATAAACATTTCGGAAAAAGTCTAATTTTAAGCTTCCAGTTCAACATCCCAATACAAATAATCCATCCAACTTTTATGTAAAAAATTTGGAGGAAAATTTTTACCATTTCGATGTAAATCTTCTGTTGATGGTTGAAAAGGAAACTGTGAAAGCTTCATACCAGAAAGTTTTAATAGTTTTCCACCTTTTCTAACATTGCATGATGAACATGCGGTTACAACATTATCCCAATTTGTTTGACCACCTTTTGATCTTGGTAATAAATGATCAAATGTAAGTTCTTCGCTACTACCGCAATATTGACATGAAAATTTATCTCTTAAAAAAACATTAAACCTTGTAAAGCTTGGTTTTGATTGTGGTACTATATAATCTTTTAAGGCTATGACACTTGGTAATTGCATATTAAAAGATGGGCTTCTAACAATTCTATCATATGTGCTTACAATAATAACTCTATCTAAAAAAACTGACTTAACAGTGTCTTGCCAAGACCAAAGAGATAAAGGGTAATAACTTAATGGTCTATAATCTGCATTTAAAACTAATGCAGGACATTTTTCTAATGAAACATCATTTTCAAGAAAGTTATTCATAAGCTATTTTTAACTTAAATAAAAAATTTTTTCAATATTTAGCAACTTTTAAATATTTTTTAAAATATAATTTAACGCTATACTTGATGCTTCTATAGGAATATGATGGTCGCACTTACTAATCAAGTGAGTTTCTACCTCTATATCATTTCTTATTAGAAAATCTTTTGCTTCTAACAAAAAACTAGAAGATACAACTTGATCTGAATCCCCATGTATTAACAAAGTTTTTGTGGATGTTTTAATTCTTGATTCTAAATTTTTTTGATCAATTATTTTACCTGAAAAACCAACTATGCAACAATATTCTTCCTTTGAAATTAAACCAAGATTAATTGACATCATGCATCCTTGACTAAATCCTGACAAGCAAATTTTTTTATTTTCTAATTTAAAGTAATTCTTAATTTCTTCTATAAATTGATTTAATTTTTTTTCAGCTTTAAAAGATTCTTCAAGAATATATTTTGGATCATCTTTGGTCAAATCAAACCATTGAAAACCTGTTGGATTTATTGAACAAGTCTCATGACCATTTGGACAAATAAAGACAGTATTTGGCAGATGTCTTTTCCAATTTAAAGATAACATGCTTATATCTTTGCCATCACCACCATATCCATGAAGTAAAATTATTGCACTGTTTATATCAGCATTATTTTCAGGTTTTATTATAGTTGTGTCTAGACAAAATGTCATACTACATAATTTATGTTTTTTTATTCTTAAAACACCCTACAATACATTTATGATTTCTGGAATAATTGTAAAAATATTATCTATTGTTTTATTAATTGCCGTAGGCGTTGTTTTAATCTTAGGAATAGGCACTTTATTTAAAGGTGGAGAAACTAGTAAAAAATATTCAAATAAGTTAATGCAATTGAGAGTTTTATTGCAATTTATTGCAATCATTGCCTTAGTGGCTTTTGCATATTTTTTTAAAAACTAATTATATTTGCTTAACCATTCTATAAATTTTTCGTTCTCGAAATCAATAGACCCTAAAACCCTTGCAAATTCATATCCTTCTTTGTTGAATAAAATTGTTGTTGGAATTCCTCGTAATCCAAATTTTTTTGCTAATGTAACAGGTGTATCAAAATACGATTTTAAATTTTTTATTTTTAATTCTTTTAAAAAATTATCTACATTCTCAATATTATCCTGACCTACATTAATAGGAAAAATTTTTAAATTGTCCAAATTTTTTTTTACTTGTATTTTATCTAAAGAAGGCATTTCTTCTTTACAAGGAGCGCACCATGTTGCCCAAAAATTGAGCAAAATTAACTTTCCCTGATAATCTTTAAGATCCAATTTATTATTTTTATCATCTAAAAACGTTATACCATCATACTTTTTGAGCTCTTTATTGATAACTAAATTTTTAATTTCGGAAACGTCTTCTGCAAACGAATTAGACAACAAAAAAATAAATATTATTAAAAATCTCATGTTAAATAGGTATAATTAAATATCATGGTAAAAAATAAAAACAACCAGGCAATTTGGAATACTCGGATTAAAAAGGAGACCTCTAAAATTTTTAAAAAAATAGGCTCTTCAATAGATATTGATAAAAGACTTTATAGAGAAGATATCAAAGGGTCTATTGTACATGTTGAAATGTTATTTAAACAAAAAATAATTTCTTTTAAAATTAAAAATAAGATTGTTTATGGTCTGAACAAAATAGAAAAGGAAATCTCAAAAAAAAAATTCAGTTTTAATAGAGAATTTGAGGATATTCATATGAATATAGAAAAAAGGTTATTTGAAATTATAGGAGAAGAAGCGGGATATATACACACAGCAAGATCTAGAAATGATCAAGTTATTACAGATCTTAAGATGTGGATGAAATCATCAACAAAAGAAATTATAAAAAATATAGAAAAATTAATTAAAACATGTTTGAAAATCTCCGAAAAAAACATTGAAACAATAATGCCAGGCTTTACACATCTCAAAAATGCTCAAGCCATATCTTTTGGACATTATACGATGGCATATGTTGAAATGTTTTTAAGAGATAAAACAAGATTTAAAAATAGTTTGGATCTATTAGATGAAAATCCTCTTGGTGTTTCTGCTTTGACTGGAACATCATTTAATATTGATAGAACATATACTTCAAAAAAACTTGGTTTTAAAAAACCAACTAATAATTCAGTTGACACTGTTTCTGATAGAGATTTTGTTTTAGATTTTTTATATAATTCCTCTGTTTGCTCAATACATATTTCAAGAATTGCTGAGGAATTAATTATTTGGAACTCTGATGCTTTTAATTTAATAAATTTATCCGATAAATTGGTAACTGGTTCATCAATAATGCCACAGAAAAAAAATCCTGATGTTCTGGAATACTTAAGAGGTAAGTCAGGTTTAATAAATGGAAACTTATTTTCAATGTTAACAATCTTAAAAGGATTGCCTTTATCTTATTTTAAAGATCTTCAAGATGATAAAGAAATAGTATTTAAAACTAATGATACTTTAATTGACTGTTTTAAACTATTAGACGAAACTTTAAATAATTTAAATCCTAACAAAAAAAGAATGTTAAAACTTTCTAATTTAGGATTTATAACTGCTACAGATCTTGCTGACTATCTTGTGAAAAATCTATCTATGTCATTTAGAAAAGCCTATCAAAAAACCTCTGAAATTGTAAATTTTGCTGAAAAGAAAAAAATGAAACTTGAAGATCTTAGCATTGATCAATTAAGAAAGATCGAGCCTAAATTAACAAATGATGTTTTAAAAGTTTTAAACCTTAAAAATTCTATAAATTCAAAAAAATCTCATGGAGGAACATCTTTTGATAATATAAAAAAAATGATAATTACTTATAAAAAAAAATTATGATTAAAAAAATAGTAATAACATTTTTTTTGTTTGCACTGATTTCTTCATGCGGAAAGAAAGGAGATCCTACTTATAACGAAAATGATCTTAAGTCAGATAATGTCAAACTCAAAGTTATGTTATGAGATACAAACAAAACAGACTGTTAATTGATAATATCAAGATAGAAAATATAGCTGAAAAATTTTCGACACCAATTTATTGCTATTCATATAAAGCTTTGAGAGAAAATATAATTTATTTTAAAAATAAATTTAAATCAATTAATCCAATAATTTGTTTTTCTGTAAAATCTAATCCAAATAAAATTTTATTAAATGAAATTGGAAAATTAGGATTAGGTGCTGATGTAGTTTCAATTGGAGAATTAATGAAGGCTATTAAATCTGGTATTAAACCTAAAAAAATAGTTTTTTCAGGTGTTGGCAAAACAGCTTCAGAAATTAAATATGCAATCGAAAAAAAAATACTTTTGATTAACGCAGAATCTAAAAGTGAAATTTTAGAAATAGAAAAAATTGCAAAATCAAAAAAAATTAATGTGAATATTGGTATTAGATTGAATCCAAATACTGATGCTAAAACCTTAAAACAAATTTCAACTGGAAAAAAAGAAAATAAGTTTGGAGTATCAGAAAAAACATTTTTAGATTTAATTAAATACGTAAAAAATACAAAATATTTAAATTTAAAATGTTTAAGCGTACATATTGGAAGCCAGATACTTGATCATAAACCTTATGGAAAAATGATTAAGGTTTTAGAAAAGATAATTGATAAATCGAAATGTAATTTTGAATATGTTGATTTAGGAGGGGGAATGGGAATAGATTATGAGAACAACAACAAGAATCTCAATCTTAAAAAATATGCAACTTATATTAAAAAATTTAAGAAAAAATATCACTCAAAAATTATTTTTGAACCAGGAAGATCAATCATTGGTAACACTGCAATATTAATCTCACAAATAATTTATATTAAAGAAGGATTTAAAAAAAATTTTATAATTTTAGATACTGCAATGAATGATCTAATAAGACCAGCTCTATATAATGCTAAGCACCGGATTATTCCTGTAAAAAAAAATAATAAAAAATCAAAAAAAGTCTATGAATTTGTAGGTCCAATATGTGAAAGTACAGACAAATTTTTAACTACTAATAAGTATCAAAAACTTAATGAAAAAGATTTTATAGTAATATGTGATGTGGGAGCATATGGAATGTCATTAAGTTCAAACTATAATCTGAGACCCAAACCAATTGAAATACTCATAAAAAAATCAAAAATGAAGATTATAAGTAAAAGGCAAAATTTAAAAGATTTAATGTAAACATTTAAATGCTTAAAAATTTTTTATTTTCTTTTTTTTTCTTTTTTGGAATCATTTTAATTTCAATTATTTTTCTTCCATCTCTTCTTCTCAATAAAAAAATAGTTTTATTTGGTGGAAAAGTTATGGGATATTGGTCCGAATTTTGTTTAAAATTTTTTTTATCAACAAAAATAATTATTAAAGGGAAAGAAAATATTATTGATAATGAAAAGTTTTTTATTGCTTCTTCTCACCAATCAATGTTTGAAACCTTTTTTTTACAAACAATATTTAATTCACCAATTTTTATTTTAAAAAGAGAACTTTTATCAATCCCTATCTTCGGTTGGTACTTAAAAAAAATTGGATCTATTTCAATCAAACGAGATAAAACAACAAAGAAAAATTTAGATTTTTTAGATAATATTTCGAATATTGTAAAAAACTCTGATAGACCTTTAATAATTTTTCCACAAGCAACTAGAGTTTTGCCGAATGAAAGGCCACCATTTAAAAAGGGTGCTGGTAGAATTTATGAAAATTTAAATATAATCTGTACACCAGTGGCAATTAATTCTGGCAACGTCTGGCCAAAACAAGGAAGGAAATATACTAATAAAAATATAACTATATCTATACTGAAACCAATAAATCCAGGTCTGAGTAGAGAAGTTTTTTTGAAAAAACTTGAGGAAAATATTTATTCAGAATTGAATTTACTCAATTAGCCCTTCATAGGCATAACTACAAATATACTATCGAAATCACCTGGGTCTTTTATCAACACTGGAGATCCAGTTTCATTGAAAAATAATTCTATTTTTTCTCCATCAAGTTGAGATGCAACATCAATTAAATATCTTGAGTTAAAGCTTATTTCTAAATCATGATCAAACTTCACACTAAGAGTTTCTTTACCATCTCCACTATTAGTATTATTAACTGACAAATTTAAAGTATCTTTAGACAGATTAAATTTTACACCATCTTTCTTATCAAGTGACACTGAAGCAACTCTATCTACAGAATTTAAAAATAATTTTAGGTCAATTTCTAATTTTTTTTGGTTATTTTTTGGAATTACTTGAACATAATTAGGAAATTTCCCATCTATAAGTTTTGAAATCAAAATACTATTATCTAATTCAAATTTGATTTTTGATTTCATATTGGAAATTTTTACATCGCCGTCATAATTATCCAATAAAGAACATAATTGAAAAATTGTTTTTCTTGGAAGTATTATTGGATGAAAATCAATTTTTTCATTTAACCTTGTTTTTGAAATTGACATTCTATGACTGTCAGTAGCTACAGAAGTTAAAAAATTTTTATCTTCAACCTCAGTTTGATGAAAATAAATACCACTTAAATAATGTCTCGTTTCATCATTTGAGATTGAAAATTTACATTTATTGAGTAATTTTAAAAACTGTTTCGATTTAATAGAAAATTCGTTTTGACTAAAATTTTCATCAGTCAATGGAAATTCAGTGGCATTTATACAATTTAGATTAAATATAGACTTTTCAGACTCTAGATTTAGTTTACTACCATCTGTTAAGTTTAAATTTATTTTCTTCCCAGATGAAATCTTTCTTACAATGTCATACATTATTGAAGAAGTAGTCGTTGTTTTACCCTCCTCTAATACTTCAACATTTTTAATTTGATGTATAAATATTAAATCGAGGTCAGTTGCAGTTATATTTAATTTTGAATTATGCGCCTCAATCAAGATGTTTGATAAAATAGGGAGTGTGCTTCTTTTTTCTATAACTCCTTGACAATAGCTTAGTGCTTGTTGCAGGTCTTGTTGATTTACATTAAATTTCATTATCTTGATTATTATATAATATTTGATTTTTAAGTTTATTAATATTTTCTACAACCATAGGGTCTTTATTTTTTAACTTATCAATTGTTTTAACTGAATGAATTATGGTTGTATGATCTCTATTAGAAAATTCTCTACCTATTTCAGGTAACGATTTTGAGGTTAAAATCTTAGCTAAATATATTGCAGTTTGTCGTGGCCTAACTAAATATCTTGATCTTCGTGAAGATAGCATTTCATTTTTACTTATTTTAAAAAATTTACAAACAATTGTTTGTATCAAATCAATTGTAACTTTATTTTCATTTAAATTTAAAAGATCTTTTAATACAACTTTTATCTCACCTAAATTTGGAATTTTTTTATAAATTCTTGAAAATGAAATTATACGATTAACTGCGCCCACTAATTCTCTCACACTTGTTGAAATTTCTGAACTAATAAAATTTTGAATTTCTTTTGATATAACAATTTGATCTGAGTAAAAATGACTTAATTCAAGAGTTTTCTTTTCAACAATTTTTTTTCTTAACTCTAGGTCAGGCTTTTGAATATCAACAACCAGACCTCCCGAAAACCTGGATTTTATCCTTTCTTGTATTCTTGACAATTTATTCGGAGCTCTATCGGCAGAAACTACTATTTGAGAACCTTTATCGAGTAGTGCGTTGAATGTGTGAAAAAATTCTTCCTGCATTGCCTCTTTGCCATTCATAAACTGAATATCATCAATAAGTAATATATCCGTGTTTCTAAAATACTCCTTAAATTTTACCATTTCATTGGATTTGATCGACTTCACAAACTGATACATAAATCGCTCAGCTGATATAAACATTACTTTATTTGTTTTTTTTAATTCTAAACCTATCGCATTTAATAAATGAGTTTTTCCCATTCCCACCCCTCCATAAATGTATAGTGGATTATAATGTGAAATATTTTCTGAAACTTTTAAAGATGCTTCAAAAGCTAATTTATTACTTAATCCTGTTATGAAATTATCAAATCTTTTATTGGGATCTATACGATTATACTGAAGATAAGAGTCTTTTATAAATGAAATATTTTTTTGGTCTTTATTTTCCTCTTTCTTATCTTTATTAGAATTGTTTTCAATTATCTTAAACTCTATCCTAATTATTTCTTTTTTATAATTCTTAATAATTTTTATTATTTGATCTAAATACCTAGAAGTGATCCAGTCACGAATAAACCTGGTAGGAACTGATAACAAAATATAATTGCTAAATTCTTCAACAAAATCTATCTTTTTTAACCAACTATCATAAATATCCTGACCTAATTTTTTTTTGATATCAGTTTGTACTAATCTCCAATCAAAATTTTCTGTCTTTTGTTCATTTAAATTTTGATTTGAATTAGTATTTTTCATTTTAATGGGGAGAGTCCACTTAGAACCATAATAATATTATTGCAACAAATAATTTAAGATAATCTAAGAAAAATAAAATCTAGGATTGTGCAAAATTGATTTTTAAAAAAATTTCTTTGACAAAAAATTTATTTATGCATGTCAAAAAAAATAAAATTTATGATTGAATAAAATATATTACAAATTTACTAAATCAAAATATTGTAAAATTAAAATATCTAGACATACATAAAGTGTATTCTCTCAGTTGAATCAACCAATACTCTAATTACTTATAAAGATGATATTTTTTTTGTAATTCTTGAGACGTTTCTTGACGCGTTTTGTTTTTTTATTATTCCTGTTTTAGCAATTTTCATTAGTTCAGAATTCAACTTAGGTAAGAATTTCAGTGCTTCTGATTTTTTTTTACTATCAATTAAAAGGTTCATTTTCTTTAGCGCATTCTTGTATCTACTTCTTCTAGCTTTATTTACAGCAGTTTGTTTTGATATTCGTCTTATTCTTTTGATTGCAGATTTTGTATTTGCCATGCGCAGGGGTATAACTTGTCAATGAATATTGGTCAATCAAATAATTAGTTATTTTTGACAAATATTACAAAAAAAAGAAGATCTGTTAGAAATATTTTTTTTTTTGATTATACCCTTGCATTTATATCTTTTACAAAATAATCCCTCTCTCTGATAAACTTGGAAATTTTTTTGAAAATTACCCTTTACTCCAGAAGTATTTTTAAAATCTCGTATACTTGAACCGCCATTCTTTATTGCATTTAAAAGAACTTTTTTTGAATTAATTACAATTTTTAAACAATCACTCTTATTGATAAATTTTCCTTTTTTTACAGGGTTTATTTTACTTAAAAATAAAATTTCACTTGCATAAATATTACCAATACCCGAAACAAAGTTTTGATCAATCAAAAAACTTTTTATATTTTTCTCTTTATTTTTAAAAAAAGAATAAACATAATTTGCATCAAA
>MDTG01365923.1_pt1 | contig 10651 bp, 10 predicted proteins | sample 811421 | NCBI WGS metagenome assembly MDTG01 (sample SAMN05326645, study PRJNA326480) | marine metagenome | isolation source: seawater | place: Pacific Ocean: South East | collected 2011
TCTCAATTCTTTCAATACTGTCTGTAAATAAACCCTCAGCATAAAATGAATTATCAGGAGTTGAAGGGTCATACATTTTTACACCATCTATATAAATTGTAGAATAGCGTTTCGGCAATCCTCGCATTTGAATACCTGTATTTGTTCCTTTTCCACCTAATTGAAAAATATTCATACCTTGTGCTTCATTATTTAAAAGGTCGGTCAGAAAAGAGTTCGATGAATTTTTTATATCTTCTGTGTCAATAATGGAGACTTGACTACCAACTGAACTATACGATTGAGGAGTTTTTCCTGCTGAAATTACAATAATTGGAATTTCTTTTGAAAGTATAGAAGTAGAGAATAAAAAAAAATATAAAATAATTAAAGTTTTTAACATCATACACACATTTTTATTAAATTCCAAAAATTGGAATTATTTATTTATGCCGATGTCAATTTTCATTGCGAACTAGACTTTTCCTGGCCTTCATTCAACAGCGGGCTTTACTGGGTGGTACTCCGACTTTAACGGTTCCAGGAAGAGCCAGTGAATTTCACACCGATTCCCCACCAAGATTCAGTATTTTAAGTTAATTATCTTATGTTGAAATTATGTCAATATGGAAAAGCTCTATAAATAGATCCTTATAAAATTTATAGATTGTTGAATCTTCAAAAAAACATATTAAGATTATTGTTTATGTCACAAATAAATATTGATGATCAGATTAGGGATGCGAATTTATTAAAAAAATATCATAAATCTTTAATTCATGATTATACAGAGTATCCAACTAAAAATAAGTGGATAGATACTTTCAGGTCAGATGAATACAAGAATTCTTTACAAGATTGGCTTGGAAGAAACCCCGATAAACCAATTTTATTTTATGTACATACACCTTTCTGTGAACAATTATGCTGGTTCTGCCTCTGCAGTAAAGAAATCACACAAGATTATTCAAAGGTTAAAAAATATCTTTATGATTATCTTTTTAAAGAAATAGATATGTTATTTAATTTTTTACAAAAAAATAACTTAAAGTTAAATGTAAGAGAAGTTTACTTTGGCGGTGGCTCTCCAACTTATTATAAAGAGGAAGATTTTAAAAATCTCATGAGTAAATTAAAAGAATCATTTGATTTTTCAAAAGTTGGTGATTGCACAGTGGAAATAGATCCAAGAAGGGTAGATGAGGAAAAATTATTATTTTATAAGAAATGTGGAGTAAATAGAATTTCATTTGGTGTACAAGATTTTGACATAAAAGTTCAGGAAAGAATAAATAGAATTCAATCGCCAGAATTATTAGATAGTTTGTTAACCAAAAAAGTAAGAGAAGAATATCCGGTATTTAATTTTGATTTATTAATTGGATTACCTGGTCAAACAACCGAAGGTATGGCTAAAACTATGGATAAAGTTGTTGAACTTAGACCAACTCAATTACAAACAATGATGATGCATTATAAGCCCAATACTAGAAAATATATGATAAATATGCTTAGAGACGGACCTTTACCTGATTTTTATGATAGAAAAATTTTATACAAAGTTCTAGATGATAAATTAATAAAAGCTGGTTATAAAAGAACAGGTTATGAAAGTTATGCTTTGCCTGGTGACCCAATCGAAAAAAGTTATAAAAAAAAAAAAACGCTTTATGCATCTCTTGGTTCTCAAAAAGGTGAAGCAACTAATTTTGTTGCAGTTGGAAGTTCAGCCCATGGATCTTTAGGAAATGAATATTACAGTCAAAACTTTTATGAGCAAAATCTTTATAGAGATGCTTTAGATGAAAACAAATTTCCGATACATAAAGGAATAAAATTAAACACAAATGATAAAATTAGAAGAGATGTAGTTAAAACATTAAGAACTTACTTTGAAATTGATTTTCAAGAGTTTGAGTCTAAGTTTAATATCGATTTTAAAAAATATTTTAAAAAAAGTTTTGAAAATTTAAAAGAACATTTGAGAGATGGTTTAATAACAGTTGATGAAAATAAATTAAAAATTACAGAACTTGGTTTTCAATTTTCATCAGTTATTTGTCATGCTTTTGATGACAGAAATTTATAAGGAATTAAATGCATAACAGTCAAGATTATAAAGAACAGAGAAATTTAAATTTTACACCTGAAGAAAATTTATCAAAAATTTCAGAACATATTGATAAAATTTTTTCAAAAAAAAAAATTGATAAAATATTATTAATAAGCCCTCCACAATTTCAAACCTCAAATTTTGATTTAGAAATGTTTAATAATAGGAGGTATTTCAATTACCCTCCGTATGGAATAGGTTTACTTAAAGCTGCTTTACAAAATGTACAGAAAGATTTGCAAGTAAAAATAATTGATCTAAATCATGATTTACTGAAATTTTTAGATAATTTTTTAAAAGAAAATAAACAACTTTTATCTTCTAGAAACAATTCAGATTTTAATAAAGAATTTAAAAATTATTTGAGCTCAAATTATGAATATAGTTCATTTGAGCATAATCATCAAAATCAAACTGATTTAACAATTGAAGATGTAATGGAACCAATATTAATTAAATATCTCCATGAATTTAAACCTGACTTGATAGGAATTTCTTGCATGTTCACAATGCTGCATAAAAGAATGATTAAAATCGCAAATATTTCTCGAAAATATTTGCCTAATACAAAAATTTTTGTTGGAGGCGTTCATCCAACATCATCTTCTGAATTGATCTTAGATGAAGAGTCCTCAATTGATTTTGTAAATTTATTTGAGGGAGATATTAGTCTTCCTAAATTTATCGAATACGTTAATTCAAAAAAGAAAGATAAGAGTTTGTTAAAACAAATTGGAATGAAAATTGATGGAAAATATTTAGAAATACAAAATAGATCACACCCAGCAGGGGACACAATCAATTTAAGACCTGATTATGGAGATTTAAAAATTAATGAATTTGGCGGTTTGGGAGAAATTGGAGCTTACAGATTTTGGTGGAGAAAAAATACAATTGCCTCGACTATATTATCAAATAGAGGATGTAGGGCGAGATGCTCTTTTTGCAGTGTAAGAAATTTCAATGGCAAAGGTGTAAGGGGAAGAACTTATTTATCTGTTGTTGATGAGTTGCAATATTTAAAGGAAGTACATGGAGTTAATCACGTAATGTGGTTAGATGATGATCTTCTATTTGATAGAGAAAGAACAATTAACATGTTTAATGAAATGGTAAAAAGGAATTTAGATATTACATGGGATGCTTCAAATGGGATAATAGCCGCTGCCTTAAAAGATGAAGTTTTAGAAGCTGCAGCTGAGTCAGGATGTATAGGTATGCATTTTGGAATTGAAAGTGGGAATGATGAAATTTTAAAAAGTGTTCATAAACCCTCTGGAAAAAAACATTACTTAGAACTTGAAAATAAACTTAAAAAATATCCTCAAATTTTTACAAAAGGTTTTTTAATGGTAGGTTTTCCAAATGAAACCTTATCTCAAATGCAAGAAACAATCGATATGGCAGTGAAAATTAATTTAGATTGGTACACAATTCAAGTTGTACATCCTTTACCCAAAACTGAAATGCACCAACAAATGGTTGAAATGGGTTTGATTACTGATGACAAAGTTGAAGATGAAAAATTAAATTATGGTAATCGATCTGGTAAAAGAAAAAAAATTGAACAAGGAAATGATATTTCTCACTTTAATGATCCTTTCAAAGGTGATTTAAATTATGTCCCTAAAAAAGAACTCATGGAAGATATTTGGTTTACAGCTGATTTTAAGATTAATTATGAAAGAATTGTAAACATTTACGATAATCAAAAACTAAAAAAATTAAAACTGTTCTTAGAGTATATTTCTAAAAAGATTAGTACAAAAAATCCCCTTGTAGTTTTTTATATAGATTTAATTAACAAAAGATTGGAAGCAGATAAATCTAAAATAATGAATATGGATTACATAAAAAACACTAATGTTTTCTGGAAGTCAAGACTAGATGTTCTAATGAAAGATACATATGACATGTTATAATCCAACCTTAATAAATTAAATTTAAGAAAAATTTTACTATTTTTATGAAAAAAATTATTAGCAATAAAGACAAAATTTTTTTTGAAAAATATGGTTTTTTTATTATTAATAATTTTTTTTCTAAAGCACAAATAGATAAATTAAAAAAAACAGCTTTAGATTTAAGCAGGTTGAAATATGAAAATAATATTGAACCTGATAAAGTTAAAATTAACAAAAATTCAAAATCTAAAAGTCCTTTACAATTATGCAATGTGTGGAAATCAAATTCAAAATTTAAAAAAATAATTTTGAATAAAAATTTGGGAAAAATTGCAGTGGAATTAACAGGTTGGAAGGGAGTAAAGATTTGTCAGGATAGTTTATTCGTGGTTCCGCCTACTTGTGGTGGTGTAGGTATGCATCAAGATATATCTTATCAGGATTGGCATTCACCAGGGAAAATTATTACTTGCTATGTTATGATCTCAGAAATAAATTTGAACTCCTCTGGAATTCAATATTTGTCAGGTTCTCATGTATCAAAAAAAGCCAAACCAATAAAAAATTTTTTTAATAGGAAATTTAAATCAAATATTAGTAATAAAAAATTCAAAATTCATAAAGTAATAGGCAAACCAGGAACTATAGTTTTTCATCACAGCAATATATGGCATGGATCTGATGTAAATAATTCAAGTAAAAATAGATTAACTTTTTCTATTCATTTAATGCCATCAAATTCAAAATTTAGAGATAAAGTAAATCACCCCCAATTTAGCAAATATAAATTAAATAACTCATTAAAAATGATCAATTCTTTTTTTCCAACAATTTTTCAAAAAAAATAGATATGTCTTTAGAAATTAGAAGAAAATACTTCAAAAAATTAATAAAAAAAATACCATTTAAAGTGAATAAAATTAATGATTTGATGGCAGAAATAATATTGCCAAAAGATAGAATTAAAAAATTTCAAATACAATTAATTAGTTATATGAATGCTTCAATTACTGATAGTACTCAATTTATAACCAATGAAAAAAAAATAATTAATTATTTTTCAAAATTTAGAGATAAGATTGAAAATATCACACCCAATGGTTCAATTATTCCAAAAAAAAAAATAATTTTGAATTTGGAGATTTAGCAAAAAATTATTGTCAATTGCTTAATGATTTGAATATTTATGATGAAGTTAAGAAGGTTCACTTCCCATTTAATATTAGAATTAAATTTGCAAAACTTAAAAAAGGACATATGCTAAGAAAGCATCCTACAGAAATAATGCATGCCGATGGATGGACTGGAGCAGACCCAGCTTGGATAGCAATCCATTTTTTTTTACTTGGAGATATTTCTAAAAATCACATTCAATATGCTTATCCACCAAATGATTTTCAAGAAAATTTTTTATCTCCAAAAATTAATAGCAAAGAAGGACTTAATATCTCAAAAAAATTTAAATTAATAAGATATGTTCCTAAAAAAGGTAGTTTAATTTTTGCTGATAATTCAATCCTACACTGCTCTTTCAGAAAAAAAAATTCTGGTACTAGAGCCTCTTTAGATACAGGTATAGATTTAATAAGCAAAAAGTTAAAAAGTTACAGGCGCCAAACTAAAAAATATAATGTAAATAAAATAAGATCTAAAGAGGAGATAGACAAAAAAATAATTTTTAACATTGGCAAGAAATATTACCCAGTTTTTTCAGACTCCATGGATATAAAAAGGAATAATATGGGGGGATTTAAGCACTCTTCAAATTTGAAGATCGTTAAGATTTAAAATACTTTTTAAATTTATTTTTCATCAAAACCATAAACTTTATTTATAATGTATAGTGGTCTTTTTTTAGTCTCTTGGTAAATTGAACCTATATATATTGAGAGGATACCAATAATTAAACTTTGAACACTTCCAAAAATTAAAATTGTTACAAAAATAGCTGTAGTGCTTATTTCTGTAGCTCCTGAAAAATGGAAGTAAAGTGTTCTAATACCTACAAATGCACATATAAAAAAAGAGAATATTCCAAAAAATAAAATAATTCTTAGAGGCAAATTTGAAAAAGGCATCATTGATTTTTCAAAAAATTCAAATATCATATTAAAGCTAAATGGCATTTTTGATTTCCCTTTTCTTCTAGATTGTCTTTCGTAAAAAATTTGTGATCTTTTAAAACCGATAAAATCTACTACAAATCTAAAAAAAGGATGAACTTCTGAAAAATTTTTATATTCATTAATCACTCTTCTCGAAATTAGCCTAAAATCACCAGAGTTTTCCTCTATTGGTATTGATGAAAAAAATCTTAATATCTTATAGCCTATAACTGATATCGTTTTTTTAAAAATACTTTCTCCATGTCTTTTTAATCTAGTTGTAATAACAACCTCTGACCCTTCTTCTCTCCAACGCTTAATCATTTCGGGTATTAAGGAGGGGGGATCCTGTAAATCGATATCTATATTAATAACAGCTTCTCCTGAGGACATCTTAATTCCAGCCATTATCGACTCCATTGTACCAAATCTACGAGATAAATTTATAATTTTAATTCTTTTATCATGAAGATGATACTGTATTAATTTTTTCAATGAGTTATCTGTTGAGTCATCATCAACAAAAATTATCTCATATTCTAAATTTTCAATTTTTTTTAAAACTTTAGTTGTTTCAGTTATGAAATCATCAATAACATCTTCCTCATTACGAAATGATACTACCAAAGAAATTTTTGTTTTTTTATCCATTTTTAGTCATTCAATGTTTATCAAATTTATATTTTAATTTGTTTTAGAAATATCTTCATATAATTTATAATACAGTAATAATTTTTTTCTAATTAAATCAATATAAAGTTATTTTATCTATTGAAAAGTAGATAATATGATAGCGCAGCTATCGTTCCAGCTGTTTCAATTTTTTTATCTTTTAATAATTGGTATAATCTTTTTTTATTTACCCATTTTTTTTGTATATTTTCTGAAATATTATTAGATCTGCCTTTTAATTTTGTTGTAAATACATAATCTTTTCCAACTCCATATGCACCATGAATTGTATATACTAACAATAGTTTCCAGGATTTTCCATGATAGCCAGTCTCTTCTAACAACTCTCTTTTAATTGTTGAAATTGGTTTTTCATAATTATCTATTTGCCCTCCGGGCAAACCAAGAGTCTTTTTTTTTAAACCTCTTCTGTATTCATTTAGAAGCAAAATTTGATTTTTATTATTTTCAAGTATTACCGAGGTAGCATTTAGAATTTTTATATTATGGAAATTTTTTACAGATTGATATTTGTTTTTAAAGTTTTCTTTATAAATCGTTAAATATGGACTGTATTTGTAAACAATTTTTCTAGTATGTTTTTTACTTTTTCCTTTCATATTTAGTTCCTTACTTTTATTGAATTATATATCTTATTAATACTTACTCTAAAAATGTTATTTAATTATTTTTCATTATATGTATAAAAAATAGAATGAGCTTAAAAATTCGACATAAAAGAATAAATCTATTAGCAAAAAATTGGAAACTAAAAAAAATTAACCCTTTAATAGTAAGTTATAAAATAAAAAGTGATTTTTTTGAGGAATTTAAATTCAATATTAAACTTTACATTTCAAAAGCATTAAAGATTAAGTTTGAACTTGATGATAAAAAGTTTATCAAAAATATTGATAAGGCAAGGAATAATAGATTAAATATAACCCCGAATGGTGCAATTGTTCCTAAACGAGAATTTCATCTTGAATATAATTTGGTTTTGAGAAGTTGGTGTGAGCTAGTTAGACAAATGTCTTTAAAAGATAAGAAATTATTAAAACTTTTTAGGATTACTCCCAATATAAGAATTAAATTTGGAAGGGAATTAAGCGATAATAAAAACAGGTCTTTATCTACATCATATCCGCATTCAGATGCCTGGGTTGAGGGTCCATGGGGAATGAATTGTTTCATTCCTTTTTTTGGTGATACAAAAAAAAACACTTTAAAATTTTATGAACCTAAAGATAAATTTAAAGAGTCTTTTTTGAATTTATCAGCATCATATAAAGATATGCAATGGGTATTAAAATATTATAAACCCATTAAAAATTTAGATATTAAAAAAGGACATGTAAATATTTCTGACTATGCTGCTATTCATCATACTAATAGGAAAAAAAATTCAGGTACTCGTGTATCTATTGATACAACTTTTTTAATTGGAAATTTTAAAATGCATAAAGATAAAATGAGAGAATACACAAAAAAAATACCTGGAATTGGTCAAGACTATTTTATTGACTCTGGGCAATATGAAAATGATAAACCTGCAAAAAAAATTAGTACTTTCTCACATTATACTTCGAAAGTTTTAAAAATTATTAAGTTTTAATTTTATAGATAATTATCATATAATAATTTTTTATGTCAAATTTAGATGTACTGTTAATTACCCCTCCATCTAGGCTTGAGGTATATCAAAATTTGTCAAACGACTATGCTGCTATTGAAACACCTGTATGGTCAATGTTAATTGCAAAATATTTGTCTGATCTTAATCATAATGTTGAAATTTTAGATGCCGAGGCTGATAATTTAACTCATGAACAAACCGCTGAAATAATTTCAAAAAAAAATCCTAAGCTTGCAGTTTTTGTAATATATGGCCAACAACCTTCAGCTTCTACTCAATGTATGCCTGGTGGAACAAAAACATGCAATTTATTAAATAAAATTACCTCAGGATCAATAAGAACAATAATTATGGGAACACATGCATCAGCATTACCAAAAAGAACTTTAGAGGAAGAACCTTATGACTTTGTTTGTCAAGGGGAGGGCCCAATAACTATTTCTGAATTAATAGATGTAATTAAAGGTAATAAAAAAAATTATGATAAAATACCTGGGCTCTGGTATCGTGACAATGATAACAACATAAAAGCAAACATTAAAAGTAAAATGTTTGATAATCTAGATAAAGATTTACCAGGTCAAAATTGGAATTTTTTAGATATGTCAAAATACAAGGCTCATAATTGGCATACTTTTGGAAGGCTTGATACAAGAAATAAATATGCCTCATTACAAACGAGTCTTGGTTGTCCTTTTAAATGCACCTTCTGTTGTATTAATGCGCCCTTTGAGAGAAATACTATACGTTTTTGGTCAGCAAAACATATTTTTAATCAAATTAAAACACTTGTAGAAGATTATGGGATTTTCAATATTAAGATTCCTGATGAAATGTTTGTTTTAAATCCAAAACAAGTAAAAGAAATTTGCGATGAGATTATAAGCAGTGGTTATGGTAAAGATTTAAATTTTTGGGCTTATGCAAGAATAGACACATTAGAAGATAATGAAATGTTAGAGAAAATGATTAAATCTGGTTTTAGATGGCTAGGTTTAGGAATTGAGTCGAGTAATCCAAATGTAAGAGATGGGGTAATTAAAGGAAGATTTACAAATTATGATATTGAAGGTGTGGTAAAAAAAGTTAGAGACATGGGATTTAATGTTGGAGCAAATTATATTTTTGGTTTACCCGAGGATAATTACGACTCTATGAATGAAACACTAGAGTTAGCTTTAAGAATTAATAGTGAATGGGCAAATTTTTATTCAGCTATGGCATATCCTGGTTCCCAACTTTATCCATTAGCACAAAAAAATAAGTGGAACTTACCAGATGATAAAGGTGGACCAGGGTGGATTGGATACTCCCAGCATTCTTATGATACTTTACCTTTAAGGACAAATCATTTGAAAGCATCTGAAGTTTTAGAATTTAGAGACCAAGCTTTTGATAAATATTTTAATAGTAGCGACTATTTATCTATGGTTAAAAATAAATTTGGTGAGGATACCCAAAAACATATTTTAAAGATGTCTAAACATAAACTCAAAAGAAGACATCAGTTTGAAGATGTAAGTTATTAACATTGATTTTTATTTAATTATAATTATAAATTTATAATGTTTTCTTCTGTAATTATAAGTGGAGCACTAGCTCAAGATCATGAATTTATTTACCCGTATTATAGACTTCTAGAAGAAAAAAGTAAATTAGATGTATGTTTAATTGGAGGAAAACCAGTTCAAGGGATACTTGGCACACAGCTTCCACCAAACAAAAACCATCCAGTAAAAGATATAGATCAAATTAAAGTTGATGACTATGATTTGTTAGTTCTTCCTGGAGGTGTTAAAGCTATGGAAAAAATTAGACAAGATAAAAGATTAATAAATTTTATTTCAGATTTTCACAAAAGAGGAAAAGTAATTGCTTGTATATGTAGTGGGGCTCAACTTCTTATATCCGCTAAAATTGTTAAAGGAAAAAAGATAGCTGGTTATTACAGTATGGAAGATGACATTACTAATGCTGGTGCAATTTACACAGATGAACCTTCAGTTGTTGATGATAAAATTGTTACTACTGCTCACTATAAAGATATGGGTCCTTGGATGAAATCAGTCTTAAGTTTTTTTAATGGGTAAGAATAAAAATTCTCATTACGATAATAAAGTTGTTTTAAAACCTTGGGGTAATGAATATGTAATTTATAGAAATTCAAATAAGTTATCAGTTACATTCCTTAATATTAATTACAAAAAAAGTACTTCATTACATTGTCATCCTAAAAAAAAAA
>MDTG01439656.1_pt1 | contig 10651 bp, 11 predicted proteins | sample 811421 | NCBI WGS metagenome assembly MDTG01 (sample SAMN05326645, study PRJNA326480) | marine metagenome | isolation source: seawater | place: Pacific Ocean: South East | collected 2011
AGATTCATTGCATTATCAATCAATACACCAGTGGGCTTGCCAGCGCTATCTTTAATGATCTCTCCACCAGGGGGCGACACAGTGGTGCTATCTATCCCCGCTAATTCAAGTGCTTTGCTATTGGCCCAACCGGCGTGACCATCGACGCGCTCTAGCCATACCGGTCGGTCATTAATTTCTTTGTCGAGATGCGCGGCAGTGGGGAACTGCTGCCCTGGCCATAGCACCTGATTCCAGCCACGACCTCTTACCCAGCTGAGGTAGGCTTTATCCGCCGCATAGGCAGCGACATTGGCGGCTGCCTGTTGTGCAGAAGCGGCATCACGTACATCAATACGCATTAATGTGTAGCCCAAGCTAGAAACGTGCCCATGGGCGTCGATAATACCGGGAATCAATGTTTTATTTTGGCCGTCAATGATGGTTGCATTGGGGAATTGAGTTGCTAAAGATGCCCCAGTCTTTAGTACTTTACCCTGTGCTATGGCGATTGAGTCAAACTCAAACAGTTGGCGATCAGTATCGAAGCTGTAGCCATTAACGTTGTCAATTACCAGAATCTCGCTGCTTGGCTCACTGCAACTGGTGAGTAAGCAGGTAAAGACAATGGATAAACCCATTGTTAGCAACTTATTCGCGTGATTCATGGTGGCATCTCCAGATTTTGATTTTGTATTTATACAGAGCGTTTACTTCCTGTTACATATTGTCTGATTTTAGAGATTTACGCGACCGCTTATTCGTCGGCGAGATATCTGGTTGCGCCAGTTTTTAACAATTATTGTAGGGCGGTTTGCAGAAATATTTCATTTACAACATTCAAATTAAAGTCTAGCTTGTTGTTTTTACTATTATTATTAGAAAAATTTTGGCCATTCAATGGTTGACTAATTTTCCAAAACTGTTACATTGCGCGCAATCTTGCTCGAATTGAGAGAGATTATTAGCCCTAGTACCAGATTGGCGTAACCCGTGCCGCTGGTCATCAATAGAGGTGGCGCTGCTTTTACCCAAAGCAGGACCGGAGAGTCACGCGCCATAGACAGTCATAAGCACTTACCGGTGTGACTGGTTTATACCGCATCCTGCGGTGTCCCTTTTGATGCGACAGCGTCATCCGCCACTGAGAACGGTCCTACTTAATTAGTCAGATCACTGTGTTGGTCTGTGTTTTGGGGGATATATTGTGGAACTCTTATCTGGCGGAGAAATTTTAATCCGCGCTTTGAAAGATGCTGGTGTAAAGGACGTTTGGGGCTATCCCGGCGGTGCCGCACTGCATATCTATGACGCCCTGTATCGACAGGATGACGTTTTTCATATTCTCGTTCGCCATGAGCAGGCCGCTGTGCATGCCGCCGATGGATTTTCTCGAGCAACTGGTGAAGTGGGTACGGCACTAGTGACCTCAGGCCCCGGTGCAACCAACGCGATCACCGGTATTGCCACAGCCTATATGGATTCGATTCCCATGGTGGTTATTTCAGGGCAGGTACCACTGTCCAAGATTGGCCAGGACGCATTTCAGGAAACGGATATGGTCGGTGTATCGCGACCGATTGTTAAGCACAGTTTTTTGGTTACCCGCGCTGAAGATATTGCTGAGACCATTGCCAAGGCTTATTATATTGCCGCGACTGGACGACCAGGTCCGGTGGTTGTCGACATCCCCAAAGATGTGACTGATCCCAGTTATAAGGTTCCCTATCATTGGCCTGCAGAGATCAAGATGCGCTCATATCAGCCGACAGATAAAGGGCATCGAGGACAGATTAAGCGCGCGGTTAAAACATTGATTGGGGCCAAGCGTCCCGTTATCTACACCGGTGGTGGCATTGTTATTGATAATGCGTCAGAGCACCTTATTGCCTTGGCCAGGCAGCTGAATTTTCCGGTGACCAATACGTTAATGGGCTTGGGCGGTTATCCCGGCACCGATAAACAGTATCTTGGCATGTTGGGCATGCATGGTACCTATGAGGCCAATACAGCAATGCATCATGCTGATGTTATTTTTGCTGTAGGTGCTCGCTTCGATGATCGGGTGACCAATGATCTGGATAAATTCTGTCCTCATGCGACAGTTATTCATATTGATGTTGACCCGACCACGGTATCGAAGAATATCGAGGCGCATATTCCTATTGTTGGTACCTGCACCTCGGTTCTAACCGAGATGTTGAGTATTGCACAACAACTTGATATCGAGCCCGATGCGCAAGCGCTGCAAGAATGGTGGCAACAGATTGACCAATGGCGCGAGGACAAAGGTATGTATACCGCGCCTCGTTACGAGCCTAGCGCTGGCGAATGCATCAAACCACAAGATGTGATTAAAATGCTGTATAAAATCACCAATGGCGAAGCGATCGTTACCTCTGATGTGGGTCAACATCAGATGTTTGCCGCACAGTATTATTTATTTGATAAGCCGCGTATGTGGATCAACTCTGGTGGGCTTGGCACCATGGGTTTTGGCCTGCCGGCAGCGATGGGTTGTAAGCGTGCATTTCCCGATACCGATGTGGCCTGTGTGACCGGAGAGGGCAGCATTCAAATGTGTATTCAGGAATTATCTACCTGCACACAGCACAATCTACCGGTAAAAATTATCAACCTCAATAACGCCGCTTTGGGCATGGTGCGGCAGTGGCAGGATATGAACTACAGCAGCCGCTATTCAGAATCAGTTTACGAGGACTCACTACCTGACTTTGTTAAATTGGCAGAGGCCTATGGCCATGTGGGTATGAAAATCACCCACCTTGATGAGCTAGAAGAGAAGATGCGTGAATGCTTTGCTATGAAAGATCGCACAGTATTTATGGATATCTATATCGATCGCTCGGAGCATGTCTACCCCATGCAAATGCCTGGTGGATCTATGCGTGACCTGTGGTTGAATAAGACGGAGAGAACCTAATGAAACGTATTATTTCGATCTTACTGGAAAACGAAGCCGGTGCGCTTTCAAGGGTAGTCGGTCTATTTTCGCAGCGTGGCTACAATATTGACACGCTGACGGTTGCCCCTACAGATGATGACACATTGTCACGGTTGACCCTGACAACACAGGGCGACGATCAAATGGCTGAGCAGATTGTAAAGCAACTGCACAAACTGATAGATACCATCAAAGTCGTCGATCTAACCGTTGGCGGCCATATTGAGCGCGAGCTAATGTTGGTCAAAATTAAGGCGTCGGACAATGATATTCGCAATGAGCTCAAGCGGTCGGTAGATATTTTTCGTGGTCATATTGTCGACGTAACACCCTCCACCTACACTATCCAATTAGCGGGTGATAGCGATAAGCTGGATGCCTTTATCGACTCAGTACGAGAGATAGGTATTATGGAAGTTGTACGATCCGGTGTTTCCGGTATTGCCCGGGGCGATAAGTTTTTGCGCGTCTAAGATACTCTACTGGGTGATCGCCATTGCGGCTCTCTTAAACGGGGAGCCGTTTTTCTATCTACAGCGTAGTTAAACTATGAATTAGTAATTGAAGAGAGTTTGTATGAATGAGGTGTTAGCAGAATCCAGAGTAATTCCTCTAGCAGGTGGCATTAATTTCCGTGATATAGGCGGCTACCTGAATCGGCAGGGCCGTCAGGTTAAGTGGCGCAAAATTATGCGCTGTGGTCATTTGGCGAATCTTTCGCCTGCAGATTTAGATGCCCTTGAAGCTATCGGTATTAACCAAGTACATGATTTCCGTCGGGTTGAGGAACAGGCGCAAAATCCCAGTTGTGCGGTGCGTGCGCAGATATTTGATGACTATCAAATATCGATTGGCGATATATCACGCTTTTGGGAGTTCCTATTTGAAGGGGAGTTAAGCGCCGAGTCATCTCATCAATTAGTGGTTAATTCTTACCGTTCGTGCTTACAAAGTGTTATTCCGGCATTTAGCCGTTTTATGCGTCATATTGTCGATAATGCAGATAATGCCTCAGTTTTTCATTGTTCAGCAGGTAAAGACCGAACAGGTATGGCTGCCGCTTTGATTCTTGCGGCGCTTGATGTACCTCGAGAGACTATCATTGAAGACTATATGCTTACTCTCAAGCATTATGACTCGTCGAAATTGATCGATATTGTCGAGGGCCATCTGCGCGATGCTAATGTTGAACAATGGGATCGTGCTTGGTTAATTCCCTACTGTTCCGTGCACAGGGACAATATTGTTGCTTTTTTGGATGCGATAGACGCCGAATATGGTGATATTAAAGGGTATTTGATAACCGCGCTGGGGTTATCTGAGCAAGATATAACCAAGATGCAAGAGAGTTTTTTGCAGTAAATTTAGTTTATACTCGCAGTGATCAAGCATTGGGATAGCGCCTTATGGTAGAGAAATCGTCGTCTAAAGAAAAGATTGTGGAAATAAACCAGTCAGTCTCTGGTGCGCCTCCCGCCCGCCGTAAAGGTATTTATCTATTGCCTAACCTGCTCACTACCGGGGCGCTATTCGCGGGTTTTTATGCCGTGTTATCAGGATTCAGTGGCCAGTATGAACTCGCTGCTATCGCGATTTTTACAGCGATGGTCTTTGATGGCTTAGATGGTCGCGTTGCGCGTATGACCAACACACAAAGTGATTTCGGCGTGCAGTATGACAGCCTATCCGATATGGTCTCCTTTGGTGTAGCGCCCGCTGTCGTTGCCTACGGTTGGGGTGTTAGCGATTTGGGTAAGTTCGGTTTGGCTGCCGCCTTTGTCTATGCCTCATGTGCAGCGTTGCGCTTAGCTCGATTTAATGTGCAAACGGAGTCTGCCGATAATAAGGTATTTACTGGCTTGCCCAGCCCCGCGGCTGCGGCACTTATTGCTGGGTTTGTTTGGTCAACCTATCATTTTGAGCCATCAATGGGGCTCTCGGTGCTCGGTGCAGTGCTCACTGCTGTTGCCGGTCTACTTATGGTATCTAACTTTAAATACCCGAGTTTCAAACAGATCGATATGCGCGGCAAGGTCCCTTTTATTGTTATTCTCTCGGTGGCCATGGTGTTTGTTGTTATCACCATTGATCCCCCGCGCATTCTATTTACCATGGCTATGGTATTTAGTTTTTCTGCTCCATTAATCTGGTTAACTAAAAAGCTCGGTTTTCGCCCACCAGTTGGGGGCAAATAAAATAGCCCTTGGTTTTAAAGTCAAAACCTGATTTAATCTCAGCCATGAATTTTGCAACCAACAGGTTTATCGACAACAGCAGGTTAGCTACTGCTGTGTCTGCTCGTGGTCTGCTTCTCCTGCCCTAAGGGGCATCTATCGTTATACCTCATAAAAATTTTCGTGCAGCGCATAAACATGCGTTGAATTTCATCCCCTGCAGGGGGAAAATGCTTTTACATTTGATACGCAGTGCTGTTGATCGACTTTTCAATAGCGGCGAGGAAAGATAACAATATGAGCTCAAATAATAAATTAGTGATTTTTGACACTACATTGCGTGACGGTGAGCAGAGCCCCGGCGCGTCAATGACCAAAGACGAAAAAATTCGCATCGCCAAAGCATTGGAAAAACTGCGTGTCGATGTGATTGAGGCGGGTTTTGCCATCTCCAGCCCAGGCGATTTTGAGGCTGTGCAAGCCATAGCCAATACCGTGACTGATAGTCGTATTTGTAGTCTGTCTCGGGCAATTAGCGCGGATATTGAGCGCGCCGCAGAGGCGTTAAAAGGGGCCAATGCTGGGCGTATACATACCTTTATTGCGACATCGCCTATTCATATGAAGCACAAACTGCAGATGGAACCCGATCAAGTACTAGAGCAGGCGGTTGGCGCGGTGAAAATAGCTCGCGACCTTATTGATGATGTCGAGTTTTCACTGGAAGATGCCAGTCGTACTGAGTTTGATTTTATGTGCCGCATTACTGAAGCGGTGATTAATGCCGGTGCATGCACTATTAATCTGCCCGACACGGTGGGCTACTCGGATCCCGGCGAATATGGCTCAATGATTAAACGGCTTCTAAATACCGTACCTAACGCTGATAAAGCGATTTTCTCAGTGCATTGTCACAATGATCTGGGCTTGGCTGTTGCCAATAGTTTAAGCGCTGTGCAGGCGGGGGCGAGGCAGGTTGAGTGCACGATTAATGGTTTGGGAGAGCGCGCCGGCAATGCCTCTTTGGAAGAGCTGGTTATGGCAATCCGCACGCGCAAAGATGTGTTTCCGGTAACCACAGATATCGATACCGTGCATATCGTGCCGACGTCACGCTTGGTATCCAGTATTACTGGATTTCCGGTACAGCCCAACAAGGCGATTGTTGGCGCCAACGCCTTTGCTCACGAATCCGGTATTCATCAGGACGGTGTTTTAAAGTTTCGTGAAACCTACGAAATTATGAAAGCCGAAGATGTTGGCTGGGGTGCCAATAAACTTTCGTTGGGTAAATTATCAGGCCGCGCCGCGTTCGCCTCGAGACTTGAAGAGTTGGGCATTAGCTTTGATAGCAAAGAAGACTTTAATCAGGCATTTGTGCGATTTAAGGAGCTTGCAGATAAAAAGCGTGAAATCTTTGATGAAGATTTGCAGGCATTGGTATCAGATGTGCAGATGGGTACCGAGGCTGATGCCTTGATGGTAACCGATCTCGAGGTGTTATCTAAAAGTGGCCAGTTACCGACAGCGAAAATTGGTATTCGCTATCAGGATAAAGATCACAGCGCTGAAGCTAGCGGTGATGGGGCCGTGGATGCCATTTTTAATGCTATTGAAAAGTTGGTAAACAGTGAGACTAAACTGCAACTCTATTCAGTTAACGCTGTCACTGAGGGAACCGACTCTCAGGGTGAAGTTACCGTGCGCTTGGAGAAAGATGGTCGCATTATCAATGGTCAGGGAGCCGATACCGATATCCTATTGGCCAGTGCCAAAGCCTATGTGCATGCACTGACATTAATGCGAAATCCCGGACGATTGCATCCTCAACTGGGTGGTGTTTAATGACCAACGCGCTGCGCAACCAATATCTGCAAAAATTGGGCATTGTTCAATATGTGTCCAAAGATTTGCCCTTGGTTGCGGCAGCGCCAGCTATGTTGGATGGTACTGAGTTGGATGGTACTGAAATTATCGGCCAGCCTGTGGCAAGTGAGACAAACACCAGCGATTTACAAAAAAAATCAATGGCTGAGTTAGTTAACCTTGGTCTGGAAAAAAACACTGAATCAACGCCTGCCATCCCAGTAGTATCATCGGCTACTGAATCACACACTGATATCGAGCTGAAGTTTGCTCTATGGCAAGCCAGTGAAACAGTATTAGTCTGCACTGCCATAGAGGAGCAGTTGCCTGATCCACAGCAAATACTATTGCTCGGTAATATTCTTATCGCCATGGGCCAAGAGGTTGGCCAGCTGCCGCAAATGGATTTGGTGGAGTGGCCGCCACACCCCAATATGCAGGGGGACGAGGCCGAGGCTCGAGAGTTTCTAGCCACCTTAATCAAGGCGCGCATTAATAGTAAACAGACCGAAATCGTACTGCTGATGGGTGATGCTGCCGCACAATGGCTTTTAACCGATCAGCAAAAAGCTGCCGTCACTAACGGCCAGGTTGATATTGTTGATCAGGTGACGGCCCTGTTGGTGCCGTCTTTGCAAGCAATGATAGATAAGCCAGAGTGCAAGCGACAAACCTGGCAGACCATTCGTTATCTGTCACCGCTGCGTCATGTTCATAAAGCGCAGTCTTGAGAAGTTCTTACATTATTCGCTCCATGCAACCTGAAGATATTGATCAGGTATATGCCATAGAAGCAGTTGTATCACCTTCGCCGTGGACAGTTCCGCAGTTCCTTCAGAGTTTGCAACAGAGCAAGAGTCTGATGATTGGACAGCAGGTGCGCGGTTACGCGGTGATGGCCTGCGTAGCCGATCAAGCGGAGTTGCATAATATGGCTATTCACCCTGATTTTCAGGGGCAGGGTTTGGGGCGCAAGCTACTGGAGCATAGTATTGAGCAGTTACCTGAGGAGATTAAAAACCTTTATCTTGAGGTAAGGGTGTCGAATATTTCTGCGATCAGACTCTACCAGCAATTAGACTTTGTACAGTTGGATGAGCGACGTGATTATTATGCAACTGCCCATGGTCGAGAAGATGCTCTAATAATGGGGCGGCAAATTGATGCAGTTACAAACTAAAGTTTGCTATTCTCCCGTAGATATTTTAAGAAAAGAGACAATTAAATGGATATGCAATTATTGTACTGGCACTGGTTGGTTCTCGGGCTAATCTTAATTATTGCCGAAATCTTTATTCCTAGCTTTACCATTATGTGGTTTGGCCTCGGCGCGATTATTGTTGGCCTTATCAGTTTGGCGGTCGATATGAGTTTTAACTGGCAAGTGCTGTTATGGACATTGTCATCGGTGGCCTTCACCGTGCTGTGGTTTTTGGTGATTAAGCCGAAAATAGCCGACCGCAATTTTGAAGGCTTGGCAAAAGAATCGGCTATCGGTGAATCTGGCCAAGTGATAAAAGTCCCCACAGAGACCAGTAATGGCAGGATGCGTTTTACTACCGCGGTATTGGGCTGTGATGAATGGGCATTTTCCTGTGATATGGAGGTTGCTCTGGGGGATCGCCTGCATATCAAGGAGATTGCCGGAGATGTTCTCATTGTTACTAAACTTACATAGTCTCTAATAGGAGCTTAGAAATGGAAGGTCTATTTGTAGTTGTCACGATATTTTTACTGGTAATTATCACTCTGTACAAAGGTATCCGTCTGGTACCGCAGGGGTCGAAGTGGGTAGTTCAACGATTGGGGAAATATCATGGCTCGCTCAATCCCGGTCTTAATTTGATAATCCCTTATATTGATGATGTGTCGTTTAAAATTACCACCAAAGATATTGTCCTAGATATTCCCTCTCAAGAGGTGATTACATTGGATAATGTGGTGATTATTGCCAATGCCGTTGCCTATATCAATATTGTTAGTCCTGAGAAGGCGGTTTACGGTGTGGAGGATTATGAACTGGCGATTCGTACGCTGGTGCAAACATCACTGCGTTCTATTGTCGGTGAGATGGCGCTGGATGATGCATTGTCCTCCAGAGACCAGATTAAGGCCAAACTAAAAACCTCTATTTCAGATGATATTGCTGACTGGGGTATTACTCTGAAAACTGTTGAGATTCAGGATATTAATCCATCTGGCACCATGCAACAGGCGATGGAGGAGCAGGCTGCCGCGGAACGTCAGCGCCGTGCTACGGTTACCAGAGCCGATGGTGAAAAGACTGCGGCGATTTTGGAGGCTGATGGTCGCTTGGAAGCTTCGCGACGCGATGCAGAGGCACAGGTGGTATTGGCTGAGGCAACCAAATCGGCTTTAAGTAAGGTAAATGAGGCTATTCAGGATAAAGAGCTACCAGCCATGTATTTGCTTGGTGAGCAGTATATTGATGCGATGAAAACCATGTCCAATTCATCCAATGCCAAGTTGGTGGTATTGCCCGCTGACTTGCCGGCAGCTGTGCGTGGCATTATGAATAATACCAAGTCCAAATAGGCGTCAACCGATCTGATCAAGAGACGTTGGCATCAAAGGATACATTAACCAAGTAGGTAAACCCGATGTTTAAACAATACCTTGCCCTAACCATGGTGTTATTTCTCTCAGCTTGTGCCAGTGGCTATCGCTACGGTGCGCCAGAAAAAGTGATTATTGATACGCTGGGCGTTGATCTGGCTCAGTATCAAGTGGATCTCGCTGACTGCGAGCAATATGCCGTGCAAATTAATGTTGCCAATCGCACCGTTGAGGGTGCAGTTGAAGGCGCTGTTGTCGGCGGTGTGCTTGGTGCCGTGGTTGGCAATAGCGACACTGCTGAGCGCAGTGCCGGTGCTGGAGCTGTGCTCGGTGGGGTAAAGTCCAATAAACGCAGTCGCCATAAGCAGGATATGGTGGTAAGAAAATGCCTTAAGGGCCGTGGTTACAGAGTGCTGAACTAACGGAGATTAGGCTTTTACTGGTCGCTTTTGAAGTTTTCTCTGCAATGTTCTGCGGTGCATTCCCAGGCTACGTGCTGTGGCGGAGATATTACCCTGATTTTCATTAAGTACACGCTGTATATGCTCCCATTCCAGACGATTAACCGAGGGCGGTGAGTCTTTCATTAGTACCTCTGTGTTGCCATCATTATTTTCAAATGCAGTAACAATGTCATCGACTGAGGCTGGTTTGCACAGATAGTTAATGGCGCCAAGTTTGATGGCCTCAACGGCAGTTGAGATGCTGGAGTAGCCGGTTAATATAAGTACGTTTATATCTGGCTGTAATTGCTTTAACTGTTTGAGTATGGCTAGGCCACTCTCTTGGTCTAACTTTAAATCCAGTACCACGCGATCAAAGGTGCTATCGGCGCACTGCTGCGCTGCTTCAGTGCCATTATTAGCAATAGCGACAGAGTTGCCGAGGCGACTGAGAGCACGCTTTAGTACAGCACTAAAACTCCTGTCATCATCAATAATTAAATAGTTCATACGGAGGTGCCAACAATGGTGTCGGATTCATGCAGAGGTAATGTTATCTCGGTAATAGTGCCGCCATCTGCATTATTGTGTAGTCTCACTTCACCACCAAAACGGGTTAATGTTGCCCGCGATAAAAACAGACCTAG
>MDTG01036487.1_pt1 | contig 10650 bp, 8 predicted proteins | sample 811421 | NCBI WGS metagenome assembly MDTG01 (sample SAMN05326645, study PRJNA326480) | marine metagenome | isolation source: seawater | place: Pacific Ocean: South East | collected 2011
AAAAAATAGAGCAAAAATTAAAAAATAGAATAGTAAAAAAATATTTAAAATTTAATAAAGTATTTTTATCTTTTTTTGAATTATCAAATATTTTGAAAAATAAAAATTATGATTTTATTTTCACATCAGTTGTTAATATCTCATTTTTAGTTTTGATGATAAAAAAAATTTTTATGTTAAAATCAAAAATATTTATAAGAGAGTCAAATATTCCTAATGAAAGTATAAAATTTAAAAAAAATTTATATAATTATTTTAATTATTATTTAAGAAAGTTTTATAAATACTCGAATTATATTATTTGTCCAAATTTTGAAATTTTTAATTATTACAGAAAAAAAAAATTTAAAAATTTAATTGTACTTTTTAATCCAATTAATATTAAAAAAATTAAACATTTATCAAAAAAAAAACTTGATAAAAAAGTTCAAAACAAAAAATATATTCTTTTTCTGGGAAACAATAAATTTCAAAAAAATTTAGATTTTACAATTAATACTTTTAACTACATTTCTGAAAAAATTACCGACTTATATCTAATAATCATAGGTAAAAATTATGAAATAAAATATAATTATTCAAATAAGGTAGTTTTTCTCGGTTTGAGAAGTAATCCATATAATTATATAAAAAATTGTAATTTAGTAATTTCTACTTCAAGATGGGAAGGAATGCCAAATTCTGTATTAGAATCTTTAGCACTTAATAAAAAAGTTTTTGTCACTAATTTCAAATCTGGTCCAAAGGATATAATCAGTTTAGGTGGAAAATTAAAAGTATGTAGGTCTAAAAACCCTAAAGACTTTAGTAAAAAGCTTTATTCATATTTGAAAAAAAATATTAAAATTGATAATTCAAAATTTTTAAAAAAAATAAATAACCATCATGAAAATGGACTTAAAAATATAAAAAAAATTATTGAAAAATAAGATGAAAAAAAAATTTGTTTTTCTTACCAATGATACAAATCAATTTCTCTCACATAGAGGACATTTATTGCAAATTTTATATAATCTTAATTTTGAAACCTATATTTTTGCGCCAAAATATAGCAATATGTTTAGAAAATTTGATGTTCGATATATAAAATATGATATCGGCAGAAAAAAAGGTTTTTTTTTATTTGAATTAATTAAATTTCTGAAATTTTTTTTTGTGCTAAAGGATATTAATCCTAATTTTATTCAAGCTATTGCTATCAAACCTACTTTATTTGGTATAATTTTTTCTAAGTTAAATAAAAGAACAAAATTAATTTCAAATATTACCGGACTTGGATATATTTTTAATAATCAGAAAAATTTTTTCTTAAAAAAATTTGTATTATTTATTTTTAATTATTTTAAAGATAAAAAAAATTTTTTTATTTTTCAAAATAATTTTGAAAAAAATTTTTTTATTAAAAAAAAAATATGTAAAAATTCACAAACTAAAATAATTGAAGGTTCTCCAATAAATAAAATTTATAAAAATAAAAATATAGAAAATAAAATAAATATAATATGTGTTTCAAGAATGTTATATGATAAAGGCATAGTAGACTTTATTTATTCAGCAAAAGAGGTTCTTAAACATGGATATAAATTTAATTTCTTATTAGTTGGGCCAATTGATGAAAAAAACAAATCTTCAATAAATAAAAATTACCTTTTAAAAATAAATAAGACTTTCAAAAAAATAAAGTGGGTTGGTCATAAGTCAAATTTAAAAAAGATATTTAATGAAGCAATCTTAATGTGTTTTCCGTCATATCACGAGGGTTCTCCTAGAGCCCTAATTGAGGCAGCTAGTAATGGATTGCCAATCATCTGTTATGATATTCCTGGTTGTAGAACAATAGTTAAAAATGAATATAATGGTATATTGGTCAAAGTTAAAAATAAAAAGCTTTTGACAAAAAAATTAATTGAGATTATTCAAAACAAAAAGAAATTAAATATATATTCTAACAACTCTATTAAAATGTCTAAAAAATTTTTAATTCAAAATTTTAACAAAAATTATAAAAAATTTTATAGCAGGTTTTGCAGTGTATAAAATAGCAATATTAGGACTTGGGTATGTTGGATTACCATTGGCTGTTGCTCTTGGAAAAAAATATAAATTAGTTGGTTATGATCTTAATACAAAGCGTATAACTCAATTAAAAAGTAAAATTGATTATAACAGTGAATTTAAAAAAAAAGATCTGCTTGCAACCAACATAACCTACACTAGCATTCTCTCTGATCTTAAAGAATGTAATATTTATATAGTTACAGTACCCACTCCTGTGAATTCAAGAAATAAACCAGATTTGAGGCCAATAATTAAAGCAACAAGGGATATATCAAAATATTTAAAAAAAAACGACATAGTAGTTTATGAATCAACGGTATTCCCTGGAGTAACAGAGGAAATATGTGCACCAATTTTGGAAAAAAATTCCAAATTAAAATTTAATAAAGATTTTTTCTGTGGTTATTCACCAGAGAGAATTAACCCAGGTGATAAAATCCATAAATTAGAAAATATTGTAAAAGTTGTGTCTGGTTCCAATAGAAAATCCTTAAATATTATTAAAAAAATTTATGGTTCAATAACAGGCAACAAGATTTATGTGGCAAAAAATATTAAAACAGCAGAAGCCGCAAAGGTAATTGAGAACACACAAAGGGATATCAATATAAGTTTAGTTAATGAGTGTGCAATACTTTTTAATAAAATGAATTTAAATATTCATGAAGTTTTGGAGACAGCTGGTACAAAATGGAATTTTTTAAACTTTCATCCAGGATTAGTTGGAGGACACTGTATTGGAGTAGATCCTTATTATTTGACTTATAAAGCAGAGCAAATTGGAATTGTACCTAAAGTCATATTAGCTGGAAGAAAAGTAAATAACTTTATGACCAAGCATGTATGTAATTTATTGCTAAAACATTTAAATAAAAAAAATAAAAAAAAAAGATACAAAATATTAATTTTTGGAGCAACTTTTAAAGAAAACATTTCTGATATTAGAAACTCAAAAATCTTAGATGTTGGATACAATTTAATTAAAAAAGGGCATAAGGTTGATTTTATTGATTATAAAGTAAAAAAATTATCAAAATTTAATTTAATAACTAAAATAAAGAAAAATTATTACGATGGTGTTATTATTGCTGTAGCTCATAAAAAATATATTAAGATGAAATCAAAACTTGTAAAAACTTACACAACTAGAAATTCGATAATTTTAGATATTACAAATAGATTTGAAAAATCACCTGATATCATAGGTTTATAAGTTAATTTTTTAAATTAATTATTTTTTTAATAACCTCTGCTGCTACCTTATTTCCTTTTTCTGTGAAATGAATTCGGTCACAAAATAAATCCTCATAGTTATCAATTTTTTGAATTTCAGTTCTAGTATCTATCCAATAAATATCAGAATAATCATTTAATAATTTTTTTATATTTGGAAAAAAAAATTTTTCTCCAAAATCACTTGTTTCGTTTAAAAAATTTCTTTTTGTAAACAACGTGACTATAAAAAAATTCGAATTAATACGTTTTGCTAATTTAATTGCTTTGATAGTATTAAGATTATAATTTTTAATTGCTACTGAATTATCGCTTATAACTTTAGTTGGTTTTTTTTTAACATGATAATTTACCAATCTATTAGAAATCTCTTTTAAAAAAAAGTACGAAACAAAGTTTTCATAAAATGTTAAATCTAAACGTTTTAAAAATAATAATCTTTTATTCGCATTGTAATTAATGTTATATTTAATATTTAATTTTTCTTTATTTAAATCTAAACCTGTAAATAAAACATCTTGCTCATTTACATAATTTGCCCAAAAAATTATATCTGGATAAATAACATTTTTTTTTTCCAATTCACTTTGTAAAATTTTAAGAGAAAAATCTGTATTTCTACCAGATTTTGCAAAATTAAAAACTTTGTCGCCAGTTATTTTCTGATATTCATCGGCCCAAGAAGTTGAGTTTGTTTTTCTGCAAGCTACGTCAGAAGTTGATCCTCCAAAGACCCAAATATTTTTTCCTGTATTTTGAGTCTTAACATTTGATGATGTTTTTTTAATATTTTTTTGTGATATAATATTTATTTTTAAATCACTTAGATCGAAAATTTGAATATCTACTTTTTTATTAATACCGTAAAGAAAAACATCTTTATTCTTTGAAATTAAACTAATCACTGTTCTTGATAAAAATTCAAAAAAAAATAGGAAAATCAATGTCGTTATAAAAAGAAAAGTAATATTTTTTAAAAATAGATTAAATTTTTCCATTTCTTTTTTATAAGTTAAATAAATTTTTTACTCCATATTTAAATTGTTTATGATAGTAAAATAACTAATTAAATACAAAAAATGCTTATAGAAAATCATTTGGGAATTATTCTTATAGCTTTAATATCTTTATTTTTTTTTATATTTGAAAAATATAACTATAAAATTGCGAATTATTTAAATCTTTTAGATAAACCTGATAAAAAATTAAAACTTCATCAATCAAATGTTCCATTAACAGGTGGTCTCTTAATATTTGGTATATATTTTATTTTTGTAGTATTTAACTTTATATATTTTGATTTAAATTTTAATTCGTTTCTAATTAATTATTTTTTTTTATTAACTATATTTATAGTAGGTATAATAGATGATAAGTTTAATTTAAGTCCGAATATTAAATTACTTATTTTAGCATTAATAATAATTACTTTCTTAAATTTAAATAACTTTTATCTTTTAAGAGAAATCTATATTTCTTCATTTAATGTAAGTTTTAATATTTTATCAATAAATTTTTTTATAACCACTTTATCTATACTATTATTTATTAATGCATCAAATATGTTTGATGGAATAGATGGCCAATCAGGCATTTACTTTTTAACCATTTTTACTTTCCTAAGTTTAATTACAGGATTTAATGCTGAAAATTTAATCATAATTTTGAGTATATTTTTATTTTTAATACTAAATTTGAAAAAAAAACTTTTTTTAGGTGATAGTGGTGTATTCTTTTTATCAACTTTATTTTCACTATTAGTAATTGAAAATTATCAAATTAATAAAATCTCAGCTGAACAAATCTTTTTACTAATGATGTTACCTGGTGTAGACATGTTAAGATTATTCTTAGAAAGAATTTTAAAAAAAAAAAGTCCGTTTAAAGGAGACAGAAATCATTTACACCACCTTCTATTAAAAAATAATAGTCAAAGATTAGTTTTGATAAAATTATTTTCTTTGATAATAATACCTAATTTTTTTGCATATTTTCTAGATGAGTATTTAATTTTTATTGTATTAACACTCCTAGTTTATTTATTAACAATTTTTAAATTTAGATCTTCAAATGAATAAATATATCCAAAATTTAAATATGTATTATCTAATAACGTTAATGCCAATATTTTTGATTACAGGTCCTTTGTTATCAGACTTATGCTTAATTATATTATCTTTATTTTTTTTATTCAAAGAAAACAAAAATTTTAAAAAAATATTGTTTGAAAATTTTTTAATAAAATTTATTTTATTTTTTTTTATTTATAATATTTTTATCTCATTCTTTGCAGAAGATATATTTGCATCATCTAAAAGTGCTATTAGCCATATTAGATTTGTTCTATTTTCAATTACATTTATTTTTTTATTTAATGAGTATATTAAAATAAGAATAGTTTTTTTTTGGATATTATACGTTGCAATATTTATTACTTCTTTTGATGCGATAGTTCAGTTTCATTTAAATAAGAATTTATTAGGATGGGAAATTGATGCCGGGGGAAGAATTAGCGGTCTATTTGGCACAGAATATATACTTGGGTCATATTTGGGAAAAATGTTGCCATTACTTATATCTATGAAATTATTTCTTAAGGAAAATGATAAAATATTTGTTAATAGATATATTTTTTTACTTACAATTATTTTATGTTTTTTAGCAATTTATTATTCTGGAGAGAGAACATCTATTTTAATTATCACAACATATTTTGTAGGTTACATTATATTTGTAGTTAAATTGCCAATAACAAAAAAAATCTTATTATTATTAGGTTTAATATTATCTGTAACAGTAATAATTACTTCATCTGAAACATTAAAGAAAAGAGTTATTGACTTGACCATAAGCAACCTATCCTTTTTTTATAAAGATAATGCAAAGTTTCTTGATACCAATAAAAATCAATTCATTGATCCTGAAAATATACATCAAAATATAAAGCATTTAATAGTTGCTAAACAAATTTTTAAAGAAAAACCTATTTTAGGACATGGAAATAAAATGTTTGGTAAAATTTGCTTTGAAAAATATTTTGTAGATGATGGTAGATGCTCAATCCATCCACATAATTTTTTGGCACAAGTTTTAGTCGAAAATGGAATAATTGGAGGAATTTTTTACTTAATGTTATTTTTTTATTTTTTTAAAAATGCCTTTAATTTAAAAAAAAATTCTCAAAGTTTAACATCCATATCATTAATATGTTCAATCATTTTTTTTCCACTTCTCCCATCTGGAAATTTTTATAATAATTGGCTGAATATAAATATTTTTTTATTAATTTCTTTTTTTATATTTTGTAAACAAAATCAATTAATTAAGAATAATTAATGAGAATATTAATTTTAATAGAAAATAATATTTTTAAGCAATGGCATTTGAATTGTTTAAAAATCATATTAAGTCAAAAAAAAAACAAAGTAATAATAGGTAATTTTAATTATAAAAAAAAATATAATACTAAAAATTTTTTATATTATTTTCTTAAGTATTTTAATGCACCATATACAGAAAAAAATTGTTATGGAAAAATTAAAAATGAATTCAAAGTTTATAACCTAGATATAAAAAAAAAAAATAAATTCTTTATATTAGATCAATCGTTTAAAAAATTTTGTAAGGAAAAAAAAATTGACCTAATTTTAAGGTTTGGTTTGGGAATAATTAAATCGAATATAAAAATACCCATACTATCTTTTCATCATGGAGACCCAAGAAGATATAGAGGGAGACCAGTAGGTTTTTATGAAATACTTTTTGGAGAAAATTATGTTGGTCAAATCGTTCAAGTTCTGGGTTCAAAATTAGATGCTGGGAAAATACTGGCCTATGGTGAAAGTAAATTAGTTTCATTTTCTTATAAAAAAACTCTTGAAAATGTTTATTCAAATTCACATATCTTGTTATTAAAAGCTATTCAAAATTTAAAAGAAAACAAATTTAAAAAATTTAACAAACAAGGAAAAATATATTTTGTACCAGGTAATTTTGTTGTTATTAATTTCATTTTAAAGTTATTAATTTATTTGATAAGCAATTTAAGAAAAAAAATTTTTTATTTAAAACGTTGGAAAATTATAACCATAAATTATAAAAAAAATTTCCAACTTCACTTTTTAAAAAAGCTTCTCAAAAAGAAGAATGAAATAAAAATTGATTCAAATTTCAACTTTATTGCTGACCCATTCTATTATGGGAAAAATCTTATCTTTGAAATTACTCAAAAATTTTCACAAAAGGGTAAAATAGGAATAAAGAATAATAATGAAATAAAAATTCTTCATGGCACCTCTCAACATATTTCGTTTCCATCACATGTGTACTTAAAAAAAGAAAAAAAAAATTTATTTTTTCCAGAAATTGCAAGTTGGTCATATCCAAAATTATTTGAAATTAAAAAAAATAAAATTGAAGAATTTAAAGAAATTAAATTTTTAAATAATGTAAAATTAATTGACCCTATTCTTTTTTATAAAGATAAATATTATTTTATTTTTGGAAATAATAAAAATTTCCCCAACATTTTAAATCTTTGGTTTTCTAGAAGTTTAGATTTGCCATTTAAATATCATCCAAGTTCTCCATTGTTAATATCTCCTTACGGTTCTAGAATGGCAGGAAATATTTTTTCAATTAAAAATTCATTATATAGAGTAGGTCAAAATAATTCTTTAGATTATGGTAATGGATTAGCTTTTTATAAAATTAAAAAAATTACAAATAAAATATATGAGGAAAAATTTGTAAGTAAGTTTAATTATAATAATTATAAAGGTCCACACACCTTTTCAATTAATAAAGATATTAAACAAATTGCAATGGATTATTATGAAAATGAGTTTAACCCTTTATCATTAATTACAAAACTTAACTCGAAATGAATAAAATTTATTTGATTATTGTAAGATATGTTTTAAATTTTTTTGATTATTTTCAACAAAAAAAAATAATTAATTTCTTAAAAGCACATTACGGTTCAAATTCTTTAGTGTTTTTTGATGTGGGTTCACATTATGGAGAAACTATAAAGTTATTTTTTAAATATTTTAAAATTAAAGAATTTCATTGTTTTGAGGCTAGTCCTGAGAATTTTATTATTTTAAAAAAAACAATTAATGATCAACCATTTAAAGATATTTGTAAAATAAATAATTTTGGAGTTGGTAGCAAGAATTATGAATTTTTTTTAAATCAAACAAAAGAAACTTCATCATCAACAATCAATAGCCTTAATTTCGATTCAGTTTATATGAAAAGAAAGCTTAAAATATTGAATATAAAAAACAAAAATGAGTACTTTAAAAAAATACCAATTCAAATTATTTCACTAGATCATTATCTTAAGGGAAATAATTTAAAAATTATAGATATCCTTAAAATTGATACTGAAGGTTTTGAGTTTGAAGTATTGAAGGGATTAGAATTAAATCTGTTTAAAGTTAAAGTAGTCTATTTTGAACATCATTATGATAATATGATTAGTAAAAATTATAAATTTAGGGATATAAATAATTTGTTAGTAAAAAATAAATTTAAAAAAGTGTTAAAAACCAAAATGATATTTAGAAAATCATTTGAATATATTTACATCAATACATCAATTTAATGAATTCAGAAAAAAATAAATTTTTTATTATTTTCTTGTATGTTTTTTAAGAACTTTTTGTTTGAAAGTTTTTTATATGGAATTATAACCTGTGGATTATAATTAAATAATTTAAAGTAAGAAGTAATGCTATTTTGTTAATATTTTTCATTATTTTCAGCTAGTATAATAATGGTTAAGCTATTATATAATTCCAATACTTTAATTTTAATCAAGAATTAAAAAATATTTATAATAATTAAAAAATGGAAGATTTGACATTAGTAATTCCAGCAAAATTTGAGAGTGAATCTTTACCTACTTTTTTAAAAGAAATATCAAATTTAAATTGTAAAAAATTAATCGTGCTTGAAGAAAATGATATAAAAACAATTGAGTCAATAAAGCATTTTAATGATGTACAATTACTATTTCAAAAAAATAAAGGTTATGGCGCCGCATTAAGAGAGGGGGTAAGTTTTACTAAGACTAATTACTTTTGTATAATAAATGCTGATGGATCAATGAATCCTATTTATCTTCAACAGATGTTAAATGAATTAAAAAAAAAAAATTTGAAATTTTTATTTGCAAGCAGATATGAAAAGCCTGGAGGTGGAAGCGATGATGATGATTTTATAACTTCTTTTGGTAATTTTATATTCACCAAAATTGGAAATATATTTTTTTCTTTGAATATATCAGATATTTTATATACCTATGTGTTAGGAAAAACATCCGTTTTCAATGAATTAGAATTAAAATCTGATGATTTTACTTTATGCGTCGAATTCCCAATAAAGGCAAGTAGAGCTGGACATAATTTAGGCACCTCACCTTCATATGAAAGAGTTAGAATTGGTGGTAAGAAAAAAGTAAATGCATTTAAAGATGGCCTATTAATTTTATTTAAAATGATTAAGTTATTTTTTAAGAAATGAAAAATAAAATTGCATTAATTTTTGGTATAACAGGTCAAGATGGTTCATATCTTGCCGAGTTTTTGTTGAAGAAAAAATATATTGTGCATGGGATAAAAAGAAAATCTTCATCTTATAATACAAATAGAATAGACCATATTTATGAAAACAAAAAATTCAAATCTAATTTCTTTCTTCATTACGGTGATTTGATAGACGCAAATTCTATTCTACAAATTGTAAATAAGATTAAGCCTGATGAGATTTATAATTTAGCAGCTCAAAGTCATGTAGGAGTAAGTTTTAATATCCCAAATTATACAACTCAAGTTAACGCATTAGGTACTTTAAATCTATTAGAAGCTATTAGAAAATGTAATTTAGAAAAAAAAACTAAATTTTATCAAGCTTCAACCTCTGAATTATTTGGAGAAATACAAGAAAAAAAACAATCTGAAAAAACAAAATTTTATCCTAAGAGTCCTTATGCATCATCTAAATTATTTGCTTACTGGATCACTAAAAATTATAGAGAATCCTATAATATTTTTGCATCTAATGGAATATTATTTAATCATGAGTCACCAAGGAGAGGTGAAACATTTGTAACACGTAAAATAACAATTGGATTAAGTAAGATAATAAATGGATTAGAAAAAGATCTATCATTAGGAAATCTGTATGCATTAAGAGACTGGGGACATGCAAAAGACTATGTTGAGATGTGTTGGAAAGTTTTACAACATAAAAAGAGCGATGATTTTATAATCGCATCAGAGAAACAATATTCAGTAAAATTTTTTTTAGAAAAATGTTTTGAATACCTTGGAATTAAGATATTATGGAAGG
>MDTG01063406.1_pt1 | contig 10649 bp, 9 predicted proteins | sample 811421 | NCBI WGS metagenome assembly MDTG01 (sample SAMN05326645, study PRJNA326480) | marine metagenome | isolation source: seawater | place: Pacific Ocean: South East | collected 2011
AAAACTTTAGTTAATGCTTTAATCTATAAATACAAAAAAAAACTTTCTGACATAAATGGAAGTATAAGACCTGGTATAGTCCACAGAATTGACAAAGAGACTAGTGGACTGCTAGTTGTTGCAAAAAATAATAAATCTCATGCGAAATTAGGACAACAATTTAGTGATCACACAATTAAACGATCTTATCACGCTTTATGCTGGGGGGTTTTAAGACCTTTAAATGGAAGAGTTGAAACTTTAATAGGTAGAAGTAGAAAAAATCGGCAATTAATGTCTGTCACAGAAATATCTGGTAAAAAAGCTGTAACAAACTACAGAACCTTAAAAGTCTTTGAAGTTAAAGATATTCCAAAAATTAGCTTTATAGAGTGTGAACTTGAAACTGGCAGAACTCATCAGATAAGAGTTCATATGGCTTACAAAGGATGTTCTTTACTTGGAGATCAACAATATGGAAAAAAAAATTTAAAGTTTAAAAAGATTAACGTAGATTTTGAGAGTAAACTTAAAATTTTAAACAGGCAGGCGCTTCATGCAAAAAGTTTAGGGTTTGTTCACCCTAGAACTAAAGAATTTGTAAACTTTAACTCAAAGCTACCACAAGATTTCAAAAAAATCCTGGATTTATTAAACAAATTAAGCCATTGAAAAAACAAATTGTAGTTTATAAATAAGATAAGATGTCTAATAAAACTGAAATATCCAATTTGCCTTCACCTTCAGTGGGAGGATTGTCTATATATTTAACTCAGATTAAAAAATTTCCAATGTTAGATGCTGAGGAAGAATATATGCTAGCAAAAAGTTGGAAAGATAGGGGAAATTTAAAAGCTGCACATAAACTAGTTACAAGTCATTTAAGATTAGTCGCAAAAATAGCCATGGGTTATAGAGGGTATGGCCTACCTGTTAATGAATTAATATCAGAGGGAAATATTGGTTTAATGCAAGCTGTCAAGAAATTTGATCCCGATAGAGGTTTTAGACTAGCTACATATGCGATGTGGTGGATTAAGGCTGCTATCCAAGAGTACGTATTAAAATCTTGGAGCCTTGTTAAAATGGGAACAACCTCAGCGCAAAAAAAACTTTTTTTTAATTTAAAAAAACTTAAAAACCAAATAGCACCTAATCAAGAAGGTGATTTGAGAGATGAACATGTTGAAGAAATATCAAAAAGGTTAGATGTTGACTCACATGAAGTTATAAATATGAACAGGAGACTTATGGGACATGAAAAATCATTAAATGATCCTATTAAAGCTGGAGAGACAGATGAATGGCAAGATTGGTTGGTTGATGATCATTTAGATCAAGAGTTAATTATATCACAAAAACAAGAATTTGATGATAAAAAAGAATTATTATATGAGGCAATGAGTATTTTAAATGATAGAGAAAAAGAAATTTTAAAGGCTCGCAGACTTACAGATGATCCTAAAACCTTGGAAGAATTAAGTCAGAAATATAAAATTAGTAGAGAAAGAATAAGACAAATAGAAACTAAAGCTTTTGAAAAATTACAAAAGTCGATGATAAATTCAAGTAAATCTAAAAATTTACTACCAGCAAATTAAATTTGAAAAGGGTCTTCTATTAATATTGTATCTTCGCGTTCAGGACTAGTTGAAATACTTGAAACTTTACAATTTATAAAATCCTCTAAAGCATGTATGTAAGTTTTTGCTTTTTCAGGTAGTTCTTCCATATTTCTTATTCCTTGAGTTGAAGATCTCCAACCAGGAAAGGTTTTGTAAATAGGTTTTATATTAAATTGGTCCTCTGAAGCGGCTGGTAAGTAATCAATTTTTTTGCCGTTTAATTCATACTCAACACATATTTTTATTTCATCTAATTCATCTAACACATCAAGTTTGGTTAAGGCAATTCCTGTGATACCTGAAATTTTTATTGTTTGACGAACTAAAACTCCATCAAACCAACCACATCTTCTTTTTCTGGCTGTTACTGTTCCAAATTCTTTTCCTCGCTTACCTAGGCTTTCACCAATATTATCAGTTAGTTCTGTTGGAAAGGGTCCGCTACCTACTCTTGTTGTGTAAGCTTTAGTAATACCTAAAACATAGCCAATAGTATCTGGACCACATCCAGCTCCTGTAGCAGCCATAGCTGGCACTGTATTTGAAGAAGTCACAAATGGGTAAGTACCATGGTCAACATCTAGAAGAATTCCCTGTGCGCCCTCAAATAATATTTTTTTTCTTTTTTTTCTAAATTCATCTATTTTTAACCAAACAGGTTTAGCAAATTTTAAAACTTCAGGAGCAATTTTGAGTAATTCTTTCTTAAGATCATCTTTTTTATAAACTTTCTTTTTTAATCCTTTTCGAATTGCATTGTGGTGTAACAAAACATTTTTTAATCTAGCGTCTAAATTACTTTCAGATCTTAGATCCATCACTCGTATAGAGCGCCTTCCTACTTTGTCTTCGTAACAAGGCCCTATTCCTCTTCTAGTAGTTCCTATTTTTCCTTTTCCCGCAGCATCCTCTCTTATTTCATCCATTTCTCTATGAAATGGAAGAATTAGAGAAGCTGTTTCTGAAATCATAAAATTTTCAGGGGTAACATAAATGCCTTGTTTTTTAATTTCTCTAATTTCTTCAAGCAAAGCCCAGGGATCAATAACTACTCCGTTACCTAAAATAGAAATTTTACCCTCTCGCACGATACCTGAGGGAAGTAATCTTAATTTAAAAACTTTTTTGTCAATAACTAAAGTATGTCCAGCGTTATGTCCGCCTTGAAATCGAATAACTACATCAGCTTGGTTGGATAACCAGTCAACGATTTTACCTTTGCCTTCGTCTCCCCATTGAGACCCCACTACTACAACATTTCTCATTATTTATATTTTTTTTTAATAGTAAACGAATTTAAATGATTAATCGGACCATGGCCTTTGCCAAAATTTAGGTTAGATCCTATAGCTTCGTTAACATATTTAATCCCAAGCTCACAGGATTTATTTAAAAGTTTTCCACACGATAAAAAGGTAGCTATAGCACTTGATAATGAACAACCTGTTCCATGAGTATTTTTAGTTGAAAATTTTTTATTTTTAAAAATTTTAATTGTTTTTTTACTTACTAAAATATCTTGCAAAGATTTAGATTTAAGATGTCCACCTTTAATTAAAACATTTTTAGCGCCTAATTTTAATATAATATTTGCTGCTTTTACCATGTCTTTAGAATTGTTTATTTTTATTTTAGTTAAAACTTCTGCTTCGGGTATATTAGGTGTAATTAAAAAAGTCTTTTTTACTAAATGATTTTTTAGAATATAAATAGCACTATCATTTATTAGCCTAGCACCTCCTTTTGCAACCATAACAGGATCTAAAATTATCTTGGAAACTTTAATTTTTTTAAGAGCCAAGATAACTGCTTTGATTACACTTGAAGATTGAAGCATTCCAATTTTTATAACATCTGGTTTTATATCTTTGCAGGTAAAAACTATTTGTTTAAAAATTTCTTTAGGATTTATGCTTACAATAGAATTAACACCCGTTGTGTTTTGAGCTGTTACTGCAGTTATAGCTGTCATGGCATAAGAACCAAGAGACGTAACTGTTTTGATGTCGGCCTGTATGCCTGCTCCTCCAGATGAGTCTGAGCCAGCAATAATTAATATTTTAGATTTAGGTTTCAAATTATTTCAAAGACTGTTTTATGATTTGGATACACTTTTGTAAAAGTTGTTTTTTTTTTGACTCACCCATAATTCTGATTTTTGGTTCTGTACCAGATTTTCTCACCAACAATCTTCCTTGACTCTTGATTAATGTTTCTGCTTTTTTAATGGCTTTTTTAGTTTTAGGATGTAAAATAATTTTTTTATCTTTCACGGTGACATTTTCTAATATTTGCGGGATAGACTCAAAAACATTTAATAATTCACTAGCTTTTTTATTTTTTCTTAATGAGTACAATGTTTCTAATGCAACTAATAATCCATCTCCTGTTGTTGCAAATTTTCCCAAAATTATATGGCCAGATTGTTCACCACCTAAATTGTATTTGAGTGCTTTCATTTTTTCTTTAACATACCGATCACCTACTTTGGCTCTTGAAAATTTTATATTTTCAGATTTAAAAAATTTTTCTAAACCATAGTTAGACATTAATGTTCCAATTACTCCACCTTTTAAAAGTTTTTTTGTTTTCCACCTCTTTGCCAGCATGGCAATAATTTGATCTCCATCAATAATTTTTCCTTTTTCATCACATAAGATGATTCGATCTGCATCACCATCTAGTGCAATACCAATATCTGCTTTATTTTTTTTTACTGCTCTCCTAATATTGTCTGGATAAGTTGACCCACACTTATCATTAATATTAAGTCCATTTGGTTTTACTCCAATTGAAATTACTTTTGCTCCAAGAGAAGAAAGAAGTTTTGGTCCAGCTTTGTATCCTGCGCCATTTGCGCAATCGAGAACGATTTTTATACCTTTAAGATTAAAATTTTTTTTAAAATTATCCTTTAAGATTTTAATATAATTTTGATTTGCATCCTCTAAACGTTTTACTCTACCTAAGGTGCTTGGCCTTGAAAGGTACGTTGAAGTTTGAGAGTCAATTATTCGTTCAATTTTTTTTTCGATTTTGTCTGATAGCTTTAAGCCATCTGGTCCAAATAACTTTAATCCATTATCATAATATGGATTATGTGAAGCCGTAATCATAATACCCATATTCGCTTTCATTTTCTTTGTTAGCATGGCCAAACCATTGGTAGGTAAAGGTCCTAAGGTAAAAACATGCATGCCAGCTGAAGTCAGTCCTGAAACTAAAGCTGGTTCTAATGTATAACCAGATAACCTAGTATCTTTTGCAATAATCGCAGTTTGTTTGCTTTTTTTTTTGATTAATAAAATACGTGCCTGCAGCTAAGCCAAATTTAAAAAATCTTTCTCCGTTAATATGTCCTTTATTAACTGTTCCTCTTATTCCGTCTGTTCCAAAATATTTTTTTACCATTAAATAGAAATTATCTTTTTAAAAACTAGTATAGCTTGTTTAATTTCTTGAACATTATGAACTCTAAATATTTGTACGCCTTGTAATAAAGTGTATAAAACAGAAGCTAAGGTTCCGCCAATTCTTTCTTTGCTATCAAAACTTCCAGAAATTTGATTAATGAATCGTTTTCTAGAAGTGCCTATTAATAATGGAAATCCAAGCGAATGAAATAATGAAATTTTATTTATCAATATCAAATTATGTTTCAGATTTTTTCCAAAACCTATACCTGGGTCAATAATAAATTTTTTATATTTAAATTTTTTCAAATCTATGTTTAGTTTCTCCTCAAAAAAATCATAAAGGTCTAATAGTACATTCTTATATTTTGGGTTTATTTGCATAGTGTTTGGCGTTCCTTGCATGTGGTGTAATACTTTCCACACATCAAAATTTTTTATTTTTTCGATAGCATTTATATCGTAATTAAAACCTGAAACATCATTTATAATATCTGATTTATTTTCAATAGCTTTTAACATTATTTCTGATTTTCGAGTATCAACTGATAAAAATATTTTTGGATATTTTTTTTTAAATTTTTGTATTACTTTTTTTAATCTTCTCCATTCTATTTTAGGTTGAATATCTTTTGATCCTGGTCTTGTGGACTCTCCTCCAACATCAATAATATTAGCACCTTTATTAATCATGTTTTGAATGTGAGAAAAGGCTTTTTGAGATTGAGTAAATAAGCCGCCGTCAGAAAAGCTATCAGGGGTCAAATTTAATATACCCATTATTAACGGTTCAGAAAATTTTAAATTCTTATTTAAGTTTGGTCTTTTACTTACAATTTTTTTGATATCATTTTGAATAATTTTTTTTAAAATTTTATCTAATAAATTAATATTTTTTATGTGAATGACTTTGCTTTTTTTTTTTCTTGATAAAATCTCGATATGATCAAAAGCAAAACTTCTATTCCCACAGAGTGGTAATGCTAATTTTTTTTTTATTAAGTCTTGAGCTTTTGTTCCATGATAAAAATTACACGCACGAGTGTAATGATTTCTCATGTGTCTTTAGCTAAAGTGCAGGTTTTGGTTTAAGACCTAGAGATCCTAAAGCTGAAGATTCTTTGCTGTCTTTTTCATCATCTGTGTCAACTAATTTTTTAGGAGCAATATTTTTGAACATTAAATCTCTAATTTCATCACCTGTTAAAGTTTCATAAACTAAAAGAGCTTTTGCTAACTTATGTAAATCATCTATCTTTTCAGTTAAAACATGTTTAGCCCTTGCGTAACCAACTTCAACTATCTTTTTAACTTCTGCGTCTACTTTTTTTGAGGTTTCTTCAGACATGTTTTGTGTTCTTGTTACAGACCTTCCTAGAAATACCTCTTCTTCATTTTCTCCATAAGCTATTGGCCCTAATTCCTTGCTCATACCGTAACGCGTAACCATGTTTTTTGCCATTTTAGTCACCATATCTATATCGGATGATGCTCCAGAAGTTACTTTGTCATGACCAAAAATTAACTCTTCTGCAATTCTTCCTCCCATAGCTACAGCGATATCTGAGTACAATTTTTCTCTAGTTACTGATAGTTGATCTCTTTCAGGTAGTCTCATAACCATTCCTAATGCTCTTCCTCTTGGAATAATAGTTGCTTTATGTATTGGGTCTGAAGCTTTTTCATTTAATGCTACGATTGCATGTCCGCCCTCGTGGTAAGCAGTTAATTTTTTCTCATCTTCAGTCATTACCATTGATCTTCTTTCTGCACCCATCATAACTTTATCTTTCGCTTCTTCAATATCCACCATCGTTACTACTCTTTTATTTTTACGAGCTGCTAACAATGCTGACTCATTTATTAAATTTGCCAAATCTGCGCCTGAGAAACCTGGTGTTCCTCTAGCTATCGTTCTTAGTTTAACATCAGGGCCAGCGTTAATTTTTTTAACATGTACTTTTAAGATTGCCTCTCTGCCAAGTATATCTGGATTTCCTACAACTACTTGTCTGTCAAATCTACCTGGCCTCAATAAAGCCGGGTCTAGAACATCTGGTCTGTTTGTTGCGGCTATTAATATAATTCCTTCATTAGTGTCAAAGCCGTCCATCTCAACTAGAAGTTGGTTAAGCGTCTGCTCTCTTTCATCATTACCTCCACCAAGTCCTGCACCTCTACTTCTTCCAACGGCATCAATCTCATCAATAAATATAATACAAGGAGAATGTTTTTTGCCTTGTTCAAACATATCTCTTACCCTAGAGGCTCCAACGCCCACAAACATTTCTACAAAATCTGATCCAGATATAGAAAAAAATGGCACGTTAGCTTCACCTGCTATAGCTTTAGCTAATAATGTTTTACCTGTTCCTGGAGGTCCAATTAACAGCGCTCCTTTAGGAATTTTTCCACCGAGTCTACTAAATTTTTTAGGATCTTTTAAAAATTCAACTATTTCTTCTACTTCTTCTTTTGCTTCTTCAACACCAGCTACATCATTAAATGTAACTTTGCCTTGAGCTTCAGTTAAAAGTTTTGCCTTAGATTTTCCAAATCCCATAGCTCCACCTTTTCCCCCTTGCATCTGACGCATAAAGAAAATCCACACACCAATAAGAAGCAACATTGGAAACCATGACAACAATATGCCCAAAAGAGATGGCATTTTATCTTCTAGAGGAGACGCTATTATATTAACTCCTCTTTCTGATAATTTTTCTACCAAGTTTGGATAGTTTGGAGAATACGTAGAGAAAGTTGAACCGTTACTAAAAACACCAGTAATATTGTTGCCTTGAATTTCAACCTTTACAACATTGCCTAATTCAACTTCTGATAAAAATTCTGAAAAAGCTACTTTAGTTTTGGCTGCACCCATTTTATTTGGGTTCTGAAACATATTAAATAGTCCAACTGAGAGAAGGACAATAATTCCCCACATGGCTAAATTTTTTAAATTCATATCTTATATAAATAGGTATTTTTTAACTTTTAACAAGTATAACCAAAATATATCTGGGTTGTAAATGTGGCAAATATATTAGTTTTTAAGAAAAAATTTGAAATTTAGGCTTTTTTTAATTTTTCTTTAGAAATTATTAGGTTTAATTGTCGCTTGGTTACCATACAGCCTCCAAGTGTAGATTTCATCTCTTTTTTTAATCGGATTCTGCTCATCAAACTCAAAATCTTTTTAGCTCTTGGGGGGTAGTAATTTTTTGACACATATTTAAGACTGTTACTCAAAATCTTTAGTTGGATATCGTTATTTTGAAGTAAAAAATTTTTTAAATTTATGTAAACAACTCCTTTTTTTTTACTTAAGCATCTTTTTTCAATAGCCTGAATATAAATATTTAAAGTATCTCGTGTTGAAGCAAGGTTATTAATAGAAGTAATAATCTGGTCTCGTTTAATACCACTCTTTTCAAATTGTTTTATTAAATTCCTAACATTTGTTCTGAGATATTTATGATTAGTATTACTTGGGTCTCTAAAAATTTTTCCGAAATATTTTTTAGCTAAAAAAATAAGATCTTCTTTATTCATATTTAATAATGGTCTGAAAAGTTTTGTTTTACTATTTAATTTTGTGATTTTGGACATGGAAGAAAGACCTTGAATGCCACTTCCTCTAGAAAGCCTTATTAAAAATGTTTCTATTTGATCATCTCTATGATGGGCAGTCAGAATAAATTTAATATCATTTTTTTTGCAAAAATTTAACAATAGCTGATATCGAATAATTCGAGCATGGCTCTGTATATTTTTATTTATTTTTTTTTTATTCCTTAAAATAGTTAGAGTCATCCCTCTTTTTTTAAGAAGGTTTTTAACCAAGATTGCTTCCTTTGATGAATTGTTTCTAATGCCGTGGTCAATTAGGACATAATAAGCCTTATTTTTTCTTTCATCACAAAAAGCTTTGCTAAGTGCGCTTAAAGATAAACTGTCTGAACCACCTGAAACCGCAACAAGAAAATTATTTTTTTTTAGATGAATGTTTAATTGGGATCTAAAATTCGAATAAATTAGAGAAATTTTTTTATTTGTAACTAATTCTTTAAGTTTTAGAGCACTTAAATCTTTTTTGTTCATACTGTGCTTTTTGTAGCACAGACTGAGATGCTTTAGGATATTGTTTTTTTAATCCATTAATCATTTTACATCCCTGGTCTTTTTCGCCTAACTCAACCATTGTAGTTCCAAGCTTTAAAAGATTTTCTGGTGCTTTTTTACTTTTTGGATAGTTTTGATATCCATCTAAATATGCAGTTGCCGCATCTGAGTAGAGTTGTCTAATTCTAAATGTTTCGCCGTACCAATATTGAGCGCTTCCTGCTAATTCGTCGGCTTTATTTTTATCTATAAATTCTCTTAATGCAAGTTCAGCAGTTTCATAGTCTCCTACTTTCATAAAGCTTAAAGCAAAATCGTATTGTTCTTTCGTAGTTTTATTTGGCAGTAAAGATGTTTCTGGTTTTCTCTCTTCAGTAAAAACAGAGGCTGTAGCTTCTACAGATTGAGTGGCTTGTATAGTTTCTTTAGGGTCTAAATTATATCCTGGTGCAGCACCAAGATCTTGCGGTTTATCTGAGCCCGGTAAACTTACTTGTCGGTTTTGTTTTTTATTTTTTTCTTTATCTTTATTTAATTTCAACGTGCTTGATTTATCATCTATTTCTAAATCTGAAAAACGAAGTTGTGTATCAGACTGAATCTTTGTTACACGATTGGATAATTTATCTAATTTAAAATTAACTTCTTCGAAACGATTTGTTAACAGGCGAAATTGATCTTCTATTTCATTAAGTTTTAGTAAATGTCTAGTTAAAATTTCTTCATTTAATCCGTTTACTGGTAGAGTTTTAGAAGTTATATCTGATGATTTATAAACTGCTTTCTCTAAGGTTTTTAAATCCTGAGTAATAATTTGTAGTTGATCTGCGATCGCATTAATTTTTTTATCTTCGGCATAACCATACTTAGATAAAGTAAGTAATATGGTAAAAAATAAACAACAATTCTTCAAAGCTTTTTTTTTATTCATTCTCAACATTAATTATTTATATATCGTGGCAAAAAAAAGACCCCAGGACTTTTAAGTCATGGGGTCTAGTATTTTTAAATTTTTTGATGTTAATTTGCTTTAATAGTTACTGCTCTTCGGTTTTGAGACCATGCTAAAGGTGTCGAAGCTGAATTAACAGGCTTCTCTTTACCATAGCTAATAACAGAAATTCTTTTTCCCGAAATTCCGTAAGTTAGCAAATAATCTCTAGCAGCATTTGCTCTTTTTTCCCCAAGTGCTAAATTATATTCTCTAGTTCCTCTTTCGTCAGCATGACCTTCAAGTACAACATTAAGTTTTTTATTTTTTCTCATCCAACTAGCTTGCTTTCTTAGAGTGTCTCTTGAAGCAGTAGTAAGTTGAGAACTATTTGTTGCGAAAAATACTCTGTCTTTAACTCCAGTAGCTAAATATTTAACAGTATCTGATCCAGTGTATACATCTCCAGAAGTTACTCCAGATTTTTTCGCAGTTGAACACGCGCTTAATGCCAAGGTTGACAATAATACGATTAATAAATTTGTAATTTTTTTGTTAAATTTCATTTTTTCCCCTTTT
>MDTG01341347.1_pt1 | contig 10649 bp, 10 predicted proteins | sample 811421 | NCBI WGS metagenome assembly MDTG01 (sample SAMN05326645, study PRJNA326480) | marine metagenome | isolation source: seawater | place: Pacific Ocean: South East | collected 2011
CTGGTGGGCCCGCTGGAGGCCCAGAGGGGGGGGCGGGTGGCCCTGTAGGTGGACCCGCTGGTGGACCCGTTGGTGACTTGGGCGGTGGAGTTGGAGGTCCAGCGGGAGGACTCGACGGCCCTGCTGGTGGACCCGCTGGTGGACCCGCTGGTGGCTTAGGCGGCGGAGTAGGGGGCCCGGTAGATGGAGCACCTGTCAAGGAATCAGAGTTCGATGGTTGAGCGAGTGTAGGCTCTTTAGTGCTAGATGGTTCTACAATCGATGCATCAGCCACTAGATTTGGTTCAAGGGGAGGAGTATCGAGCCCAATTTTGATAGATTCGCTCGCATCTTTTGTTAGCAAATCCTTTGCGTCCGTTTGAATTAGCGTCTCTCCTCCAATCGAGTTTTCTGCAGAATAAGATGTAAGCACAACTTTTGTCGGATCAATCATTTCACGCTCCTTAACCTTACCAAAATCGCCTAAACTAATATCAAACGCACCAGTAAATAGTGAAGACCCAATATTGCTAGAAAGTTTTCTTCCCTGAGTAGCACTGTATTCGAAATCGTGAGCGTATGAACCGAGTTTAATTTCTTCTGATGAATTGCGCAGAACAAAGGTCCACTCCCCGGAATCGAGAGGGAACTCAAACGTCCAGTCTCTCTGGATACCAGGTCCAAGGCTTGTTACTCCTTCTTGGGACTGATATTTGGCGCCTGAATTGGTAATAATGGCAACATCCAACCCCCCCATTGGTACAGGTGCCTCGTTAGTGATTGATATTTTTGCGATAACAACGTCTTCATCATCATCATTGATGTCCATTCGAACATCAATAACTTCGGCTTGAAGGGAGCCACTACGTCCTGTTGTTGCTACGCCCACTCTCTCACCATTAATGCCACTGAAGCAACCGTACTTGAATACAACCGTAAGAAGATTGTTTATCTCAAGCCATTCCGTGTATTGACTGGAAGCGACCAGTCAACTGCTGCCACTGTGTGGTTCGCCAAATCTACAGGACTGCGTTTAGTTTCATGCTTCCAAGTCTTGTACACATCCCATAATCCGATGAAGACTCCAACAAATGGTATCACGTATTTTATCTTGTGAAAAGCCCTTTTACCCCAGTGATTTATTCCAAGAAGGGTACCATCATCATGCACAATTGCAATCCGCATCGCTCGCTGACCTAGCGAGCGTCCATAACTACGTCCGGTATATTTGAAGTAAAGCCAATAGAATGTTAGATGAATTGTCCATGAACCAATAACGAAAGGTGCTTGTTCTGTGAGCAATAGATCTATTCCCATGAGAAAATTGAAAAATGTCTTTCCGGCAAACAATGCCAGAATTAGAGTTATCAGAAAAGCATCCAATGCCAGTGCTACCATTCTTTTCCATATTGGAGATATTAGCATGCCTTCAGGGGCAGTTGCAGCAACGGCAGCCTGTGCCATCGTGCCCGGTTTGTGCACGCTAACTGGTGAGTCCGCCATGGAACCCCCTCGAGTACTTACTTTGAAAGTATGTGCTTATGAGTTTACAACATGCCAAGCCATCAAATTTGACTCAGATACCCAGTCTAACCATCCAGCCCAGGTTTTATCATTTCTGAGAGTTCTATCATCTCCTACCACTATCAGGCCCCTTCTGGCGCGTGTTAATGCGACATTCAAGCGACGATAGTCAGATAAAAATCCCACTCTCCCTCTTTCGTTCGCTCTAACAGTCGATAGGACTATGATTTCTTTTTCGCGACCTTGATATCCATCTACGGATTTGATTTCTAATCCCTTTATTTCGTCATTAATTATGCTTCGAATTAGTCTTACTTGTCCCGCATATGGTGAGATAACTCCAATGTCCTCGGGACTCAAATCCCCTGCAGAAATCAAATCATTTACGATTTTTACTACAATTGCTGCCTCATCCATATTTGACCTTGATGAACCAGCCTCCTCTTCGATTTCAGATCCATGTACCGGGACGAAAGAAACAGGTTTATCCCAGTCTGGCCACAAAAACCCGGCAGCAGGTGGCCTTTGTGCTGATGAACATCCATCCTCCAATCGGTTGTCGTAGAATCTTGCAGAAGGGAATTCACGAATGATGGGGTGCATCCTGTACTGCGTTGTTAGCATGTGAGTTGGTATACCGTTTGATAACAGTCTTTCAAACAATGGAATGTTCAAACCGCCATTTTCGGCCCTATTCGAGGTTATAGTTGGGGGGAGTTGCTTGTGATCTCCAACTAGTATCAATTGCCTCGCACCTTTCACTATTGGAACCAGAGCAGATGGCTCTGTTGCCTGAGTCGCTTCGTCAATAAGTACAATAGAGAATCTTCTGTTTGCGATGCTAAAATGTCCTGAACCTATGTTCGTCGTACACAAAACCTCAGCGTTTGATATAACTTCATCAGTAATCCGTTGTTCAATTTCCCGAATTTCTTTGTAATTCTTACTAATATCTCGATGAGCCATTCCTCTGTCTTTACCTCTTAAGTCATGAAGTTTGGAGCGAATCCCTTCAGTTTCTTCACGTATGAACGCAATCTCATCTTGTTTGGGGTGGTTGGAAACAATGGCATCTAGGGTGGATTCCCTAAGGCTTTCTCTAACCTTTACAGGTCTTCCGAATCTAACAGCTCTGACGCCCAACTCTAGTAGTCCTTCTAGTAAGTTATCTACTGCAACATTTGATTCAGCGCAGGCCAGTATCGGACCCCTGCCCATGGCGATTAACGCCTTCAAAAGATGAACGGCTGTATGTGTTTTACCTGTCCCTGGAGGGCCCTGTATCATGGTTAATCGTTGCGTGGCTGCGGACTCAATCGCTTTTTTTTGGCTTTCATCTAATTTCATGCCTCTGATATCTAAAGGCCTTATCTTTTGACCACGAATCTCGGGCGGCCTTTTGGCTGCCTCCTCTAAATTATGGGGTTGGCAAAGAAGTAAGTCTCTCAGGATAGTTCCGCCATCACCTTCTGTTGAATGGAATGAAATCAACGCGTCATGCATTCTGTCATGGGCCACACGGTTGGCGCCTTTGTCTAATCTCCACCCTCCTTTACGTAAATCTCCGGGTTTGTCCTTTGCCACAATACGTATTCGAGTATTATTTCGGTCTAACACAACTCCTTCGATTATTTTCTCACCCCAAGGTCTCGCTCTAGAAATTATTACCATGTCGCCATGGCCAAACCTGTGAAACGGTAGTGGACCCCCTCCTCTGACTTCGAATACTAGAATAGGGTCGCCGAAGAATCGACCCGAGGAGCGGCCTGTCAAATCGAATAAAGCAAGGCCTGCGGACAGCATTTTTTGCTTTGACCAGTTTTTCCACCTATCATGAACCTGATTTAGCTCGTCTTCGAGTTCTATCCCAATTAGGTTGGTGAAGCATTCGAAGTGGTCTTGAGATTTTTTCCACCGTATTTCGTGAGCGATTTTTGTTTTTTTGTTGCCTGATGAACGGGTGTTCATTCTTCGTACATCCCCCCTCTCGGCCATAGGAAACCCTAGGGTTGCTGGTATAGCATGTTGTCGATGCTCGCGAAGAGGTGAGACTTAACAAGGAAATGAGTCGCCGACTTAGGTACTGGTGACTATGTTTAGACGGAAGCACACCGCAGAGGTAGAGGGTGAGATATGCCCTTACTGCGAGTTTGTAAATGCAGTCGGAACAACTACCTGTGTACAGTGCTATTACGAAATGGACAAGGCCCCTAGAGAGCAAGGCGAGCCTGTTACAAATAAAATGAGCAACATGATTTTTGATGAGCTGATGTCTGATGAGGATGACTCATGGCAAGAGGGTGAGGCGCTAGACGTAGTCTTGAGTATTGATCAGGATCCTCTTGAGGTAGATCAATACACTGCGACCGATTTTGATTCCGAAGAACCAGAGAAAATTGGATTTGTTTCCTCTTCATCCCCCGAAATGCACGATACTGTTAGCCACAAACCGGAAGAAGTTAGTGCAGAAGACGTTGGAGATGCAATCAAAGACGTACCAAAATTGGAATTTTCCAAATCCGATCCCTTTGATGAAGTTCCAGAACCTGTTCATCAAGGCAAAGGAGCTGTATTCTCCCCAAGTGCGCCAAGTCAGGTAGATGGTGATTTATTGGGCCATGTGGGAGGTTTTGAGTTACCATCACTTCCTCCAGATGAGCTCTATGAAAATAAAATTGATTTAACAGTAAAAAAGGCCCCTGCGCCTACTCCAGAAGCAGTTTTACCCTCATTGCCATCAATCCCAGACATGTCTAAGTTAGACATTCCCCAAGCCAACACTTCCAACCAGGCCAGCGCCATGGCGAATAATGAGTCTGAAATTACGGATAAGTCAGTTAGCGTTCCTACAGAACCTGTGATACAAATCTCAAGCCAAGAGGATACAGTATCGGAAATCGAACCGGAAGCGGTTGTAGAAAAGGCGGTCCCGTTAATCCCCGATGTTAGAGAACCTTCCAGAATATGGCCATGGCCTGAGGGAGAGCCTTGGGATGCTCGCCAGGTTCACCGTGTAGTAGTCTCAGCCCTAGAATTGGTTAAGAGCGGTAAGATTGATGACGCAGCAAGAACAATTGATGAATTAGGACCTCATCTAACGGACGAAAATATTGACTTAATTTACCATATTGGAATGGTCTTGAAGCAAATTGAAAGAGTTGAGGATGCTAAATCGATGTTAGAAAGAGCAAACTCAGTGATGCCAGGAAATCAGCATGTTTCTTCTGCAATAGCACACTTGGGAGTATAGGGGGGCATCAAAATGCAAACGCCGGAGTTAGCGGTCAACAGCCAAGTCGTGCTGCGGCCAATAAATAGGCGGATTTTACCCGAGGTCATGAACGCTTATCTGGAGGACCCAAGTGCTGCAAAGGCAGCACTTCCGTGGTTGAAAGAGGGCCCTGAGGCTCACAGACAGATTGCTGATTTGATGATTGACTTGGAAATGCATCGAAACGGAGACTCAATTCACTTTTGGGCAATCCACTCGCTTGAAGACAATTCCTTTGTTGGTATGATTGGCCTCGGTGACGAGTTACAACTAGCAGCATCTGCGTATAATTTGGGTTACTGGGTGAGAAAGAGTTGGAGGAAGAGAGGCATCGCTAAATCGTGTGTAGACGCAATTTTCGAATGGCAGGCTAACAGAACCGAACAATCCCTAATAGAAATCACAGTCCATCCGCACAATGAGGCTGGTTTAGCAACCTGCAAATCAATATGTGATAAGTGGAAAGGTATGGCTATTGAGGGCTTTATCCCTATTGAGATTGATGAACGAACAATTCCCCATGTGCTTCATCTTATCCAGTTGGACCGTGGTGATTAGATGAAACCAGTTTGGTTAACCGTCGATTCCGACGACATCCGGCACGTTCCTTCCTCACAGGGCCACCCTCACAGGTCTCGAGGAGTTCCTCACCAAGGTACATCACAGCAAATGCTTAGAGCAATGAGTAGTTTCAGGGAATGGCTAGATAGAACCCAAGTATCTCTGACAATTTTTGTGATTGCAGATCAGCTTGACGATCCTGTTTTTGCTGACTGGTTGAGCGATTTACTGAAAAGACATCCACAAGTAACCATTGGATGTCACGGTCTGACACACAGATGTTGGTCGGCTTATCCGGAAGATTCAGAAGGATTGCTAAACGCATTGGTTGAGGCTGATGTAAAGTTACACAATTTTGCTAAAGAAGCTTGGAGGCCTTGGTTTAGAGCGCCGGCAGGCTACATCGCTCCATGGATGGCCCCAGTTATTGCAAAAGCTGGGTTTGAACTTGACAGTAGTGTGAATCCTTCTTGGTTGGTTAGGAAAAAAGCAGGACCATGGAAGGATTGGAATGCTGTTCAAAAAGCGCTCAAAGATTCAGGTTTAGAAAGCATGCCTTGGCTTTGTAGGCTTTCTCTTCCAACCTGCGGGCCAGCACTTTCAATACCAGTTTTGTCATGGAATGCAAGAAAGGCATGGTCTAAACTCGGTCCCTTTGTTATGCCCGATGAAGCAGAGCACACCGTGTATTGGCATATTTTGGACCACGGGAAAAATAATGGTAAATGGAAACCGCCCTTGATGCTTGAATAGTTCCAAAGGGATGAAGTCATCAGAGTCCTAGGAGGTCCATGGAGAACAAGTTTTGGCGGAGCATTCTCCTGATTGGTATTGCAATGCATTTCTTAGTTGCGATGTTAATGCCTCTAGGATTGGATACCTATGTCCACGCAGTATACGTTACTGACGAAATGGACGATGGCGAGGGGCACCTAGAATGGGGCCCGACCCGTCCTGACTCTCCAGATTCTTCAGTTCCTCGAGAAGTGCCAGCAGATGATAAATGGAAGGCTTGGCACATAATTTTTGAAATGTGGTTTACGGTATTTTCTATATCAGCAAGCACCTTGCACGTCTTGGGACTGCTAGGAGGTTTAGGCTGTTTGTCAGTCATATATTTGCTGACAAAGGATTTGTTTGGTGATGATCAAGCATTGCGTTTAACTGCAATAGCGTCGATATATCATCCGTTGGTTAGAGCGACAGGTAGAGTGTATCAAGAGAATGTAATCCTGATGTTGGTGACCATCTCTACATACTGCTTTATCAGAGCAATTCGCCATAAATCCAAATTCAACTTTTGGTTTCTTCCTCCATTCGTTTGTGCGGCAATTATTCTTTCATTCAAGGGAATGCCAATTTGGTATTTGCCTTTTGCAGGATTCGTACTGTTTGTCTCGCAAAAAATTAAAATGAATTTTATTCAACTAATAATAATTGCATTGATTGTAAAGATGTTAGTTCTTGAAAGAAATGGGATAGACCTAACTAATCCAGACTTAATTCCAGCGATTTTATTCTCCTTTACAGCATACTTCTTTTTCGTTATTGGTGGCGTGTTGTACTTTACAAAGCAAGACGGAATAGGAAATGATGAATCGCGAAAGATTTCACGTGGTTCTTCTATGGTAGGTGCTTGTCTAATTGGATGGCTTTCTGCACTGCTAGTCACGGAATCCGTTTCATTGGATAGAGATTTCATTGATACGTACAAAGCATTCGTTCAAACTCCGAGATACTTTTCTTTATTACTCGTCCCTCTTTGGTTTGGTAGAATGTTGCGAGATGGGACATCAGGAATTAGTCTCATTCTGAATCGAAATTTGATTATTTTTTCAGTGGCTGTTATGTTGATTTTGAACTCATACATCTTAGCAACAACCGGACCAAGAGGAACCGATGTTGTTGGAAAACATCTCGGTGAAGAAATAGAAGATGGAGAAGATATTCTCTTCATAGCGAATTCAGCATTCTCAATACATCGAATGTATTCTATCAAATTCTCAATGGATCCAAACAGTGATGGAGACAATCTAGGATTTTGGCGAATGAAGGATAGTGGGTGGCAGGATGAGCTACTACAATGTGATACACTGGTAAATGTTGAGTATATTGTAGTCTTTCCACACATTGATCCGATCATTCCAGATGGATGGGTAGAAATAGAGTTCAAAGATTCAGATTTGGTTAGTGACGCGTATCACTTGTATGAATGGGGTGAAGAGATTGAAAGATGTTCTCAAGGGAATTAGAGTGTTAGATTTGTCGCGAATTTTGGCGGGCCCATATTGTGCTCAATTGTTATCTGACTTAGGTGCAGCAGTCACCAAAGTTGAGGCACCTTGGGGAGATGATACACGAGGCTGGGGGCCACCGTTTTTGGAGGACGGAACCGCTGCCTATCACCTTTCATGCAACCGTGGCAAAGAGATAATTTTCCACAATCTAAAGAAAGACAAACAAGCAATACATGATTTGATTTCACAGTCAGATGTTGTGATCGAAAACTTCCGCCCAGGGCAACTCGAGAGATTAATCGGCCCAATTACAAAGGATGTAATCCTGTGCTCAATAACCGGTTTTGGACAGAACGGCCCAAGGTCTCAGGAGCCTGGCTATGACTTAGCTCTGCAGGCGATGAGCGGCATAATGAGTATTACTGGTGAAGAGGGCGCAGGCCCTGTTAAGGTCGGTGTTGCATGGATTGATATCATCACTGGATTGTATGCTGGGAATGCAATAATGGCAGCATTATTCAAGCGCGAAAGAACGGGTATCAATTCACATTTAGACATCTCATTATGGGATTGTGCAATAGCCTCTCTTGCCAATCAAGGACAAAACCAAATCACTAGTGGAATCGACCCAGGTTTACTTGGTTCAGGTCATCCAAATCTCGTTCCATATCAGGCATTCCAAACCAATGATGGGTGGGTAGTAATCGCAGTAGGCTCAGATTCTCAATTTGAAAAATTGTCACAGTTTTTGGATTTCGAAAACATTTGGCCAACCAATGAATTACGAGTTAACTCTCGGAAAGAAGTAGTGGATATGGTCCAATCAAAAGTGATTGAAATGACTAAATCTCAGGTTTGTGAAATGTTGGTTGGAATACCTACATCTCCAATAAACAAAATTAGTGAGGCATTAGCTGATGTACAAAGCGTTGCTAGAGGAGTGGTAACCGAATGGAATAATCAATTTGTGCTGGCAAGTCCGCTACGTTTCATCTCAGAAAGAAAATAGCGAGGTCTGACCACCGGTTCTAACTAGTCCAGCGTCTTCTAAAAGTTCCATTGCGTTGTCGAACCTTTTCTGTGAAAATTGCCTTTCTTCAACTAGGAATTTCTTCAGTCCCTCAACATCGACAGCCCCTTGGTTAAGTCTTTCTTCGTCGACTTCGACCACCGGATGATTTCTGAAAATCTCTCTAATTTCATCCAATCTTTCTGGAACTTCCTTGTCCTTTGCTGCACAAATAGCCTCGATAGTGTCGTATTCCTTGATCAATTTGAGTCCAGTCTTTGGGCCAACACCTTTGATTCCTGGATGGAAATCAGTCCCAATCATTATTGCCAAATCGATAAGTTGGTCTCTACTCAATTTGTTATCTGCAAGGATTTGATTCAACTCAATTCTTTGCGCTCTGACAATTCTTCCCATTCGTTTACTTCCATCAGATGTGAAATTACGAATCACAACCGGCGCACCGTACAGTAATGCATCCCAATCTTGTGTAGCGACAGCGTCTAATTGTCCTCTTGCGGCCATTACAGCCGCTTGCGCTTCGCCTTCTGCTTCTGCTCTAAATGCAGGTATTCCCATTAGTGATAGCATCTCAATTGATTCCTCAACCATCTCTGGTGTGTACTTGACACAACGCTGTGCTAATTTTTGTGCGGTTGGGAAGTCTCCGACTTCTAAGGCGGCTTTCCAGTCTGCCTCTGCTTGCTCTCTTTTCGCTCTTCTTGCATCCATCTCATCCTTCTTCAAATCAGGATGCTTGCCATCAAAGATGAATACGGGCTTAACACCCTTTGAGAGTAGTAGAGATGCCCGTGATAGGAAACCCATCAAGTGTGCAACGACTTTGCCGTTGTCGGCTCGCAATGGCCCGCCGTCACCGGTAGGTGAGCGATCTCTAATTGTTGTAAGAAATTGGAATGCTAGTAGGAAACTATCGATTCCAACCTTCTTACCTTTCATCGCATCCATAGTGGTATCTTCAGCACTAGCCAAGTCACGTAGGTTGCAGCCCATAAATTACGCAACGGGTACAGGCACTTGAGTCTCACGGCTCAACTTCAAGTGATCTTAATTCAACCTAATCTTCAATCGGCCCCTTTTTCCAGACCTCATACCTCATAGTAACCTCGTCCCACTCATCATAAATTTCTGTGGGCTGATGAATCAATGTCAAGTTATTAGAAGATAACTTTCCCAACCATGAAATTATTTCTCCTTTCCCAGTTGTATTTACTCGAAAATCGACAATTAGTCCACCGTCTGGCAATCTTTGCATTACGTACTCATCAAACGGAAAGACAACGTCATTGTATCTATTAAATTCGGAATATCTATCTGGGTAACAGTCAGTTATCTGAATGTCATAATCTCGTTTCAAATCTTCTCGACTTTCTAATTCTTGCAAATCTATTTTCTGTAATATCACCGTATGATTTTCAGATATGCGCATTGAATTTACTCCAAATCCTAAGTGGTCATTTAGGGTTTTTTCTGCGAATCTAACTTCTGAAGGTGAAATCATTGTTTCTGAAGGGTCAGTTACCACGAATCTGATGAAAGCACTTCTTTTTTCAGCCTCAATTGCCATTTCAATGAACAATCTCTTCCCACGTTTTAATCGATTATTTCCGCATGGTAAGTGCACATTGATGAATTTCTTTTTACCAACGCATACTCGATCTAACCAATCAGTAAACCATCCAATTGTATAGTCAAAATTAGTCATTCCCAATCCTCCTCAAATCCATCAGGCCATTCATCATCTAGCATTATTCTGTATTTTTTGTCACTTTTCCAAACTCTGAGTCTCTCTCTCTCAAATTCGTTATCTATCTTCTTACCTTCTGCAATTTCATTTAGTATCAGTATCATGATATCCAAAATGTTCAGGAATTTCTCATTCAGCGTTTCCATACGTTTCCCCGCTTTCTCTCATGTACATTACCGATATTAAGCCATCTGCCAGCGGTGAAGATTTACGAATGACACAATGTGGGTGGTTATATGGCGGGCAATGCAGGATTCGAACCCACGTCTCCGGCTCCGAAGGCCGGAAGGATATCCAGAC
>MDTG01447217.1_pt1 | contig 10649 bp, 7 predicted proteins | sample 811421 | NCBI WGS metagenome assembly MDTG01 (sample SAMN05326645, study PRJNA326480) | marine metagenome | isolation source: seawater | place: Pacific Ocean: South East | collected 2011
AAAAATACATTTGGAAGTTCAGAACAACGTACAAGAGATAGAGAGATTAATAAAATAATTAAAAATGTAACATCTGAGATCCATATAGATAAAAATAAAGTATTGTAATATATAAATGCCATCATTAAGAGGTGAATTACATTCTATGAGGCGAATGACTGATTTAGATAATTCAATACGCGATGTACAACACAGTTTTCGTGAAAAAACACCATTAAGTTATGAATCAAAATTACAAAATCTATTTGATCGTGGTGTAATTAAAAAAAAAAGATTAACTAGATTTATAGGTGCTCCACAAGGAAATGATTGGAATGATGGAAACCAATTTTTCTATACTGAAGCAAGAGGTACACGTAAAAAAAATAAAAAACAGAGACATAAACGAAAAAGACATACAAAACGACATTCAAAAAAATCAAAACGACACAAAACAAGACGACGAAATAAATAAGTTAAAAATTTATAAATAAATAATCATATATTTTATAAATGTATGATTGTTTGATTTTTGAGGGTGGTGGCGTAAAAGGCGTTTCGTATGTAGGTGCAATTGAATGTCTTTCGGAACTAGATATTCTTAAAAATATTAAGAAATTTGGCGGTTCAAGTGCTGGTTCTCAGGTTGCGGCACTTCTTGCACTTGGTTACAATGCTCAAGAATTTAAAGAAATATTACTAAATACGCCATTGCATAAATTTAAAGATAGTGGTTGCGGTTGTTGCCGTGATTTATTTAGATTCTTCAAATATTTTGGATATTATAAAGGTGAATTTATGTTAGAATACTTTGATGAATTAGTTGAAGCAAAATTAGGTAAAGAAAATGCTACATTTCAAGATTTATACAACTATAATCAAAATCATTTACGTATTACTGGAACATGTCTAGAAACCGAAAGTTTAGAAATATTTGATCATATAGAAACACCAAATATGCCTATTAGTAAAGCAATGTACATATCATCATGTATTCCGTTTTTTTTTAAACCGGTAAAACACAATAATAAAACATATGTTGATGGGGGCTGCCTGCGTAATTTACCAATTAATTTATTTGATAATGATAATGAATATGACAATTGTTTAGCATTTGAATTAGTATCTAAAGAGAAAAAAGATAATTCAATAAAATGTTTAAAAGATTTTACATTTAGCTTGATGAATACAATTCATACAGCAGCAAATCGCGTAGAGGTAAGAAATGATAAAATCACAACAATACAAATAGATACAGGTGATGTAAGTGCCTTTAATTTTGATTTGAAGGCAGAACAAGAAGAATTATTAATGAAGAATGGATATGATATTACAAAGCAAAAATTAACGCATACGGCGTTTGTTTAATTTTTTTTTGCCATGTGATTTTTTTTTACGAATAGTTGAACGAGTACGTTTTTTCTTAGGTTTAGCAGTAGATTTTTTACGTTTTCTTGTTTTTTTGCCACCATTCATCTGAGCCATAGTATGTGTTTCTCCACTTGACATATCTTGACTTACTATTTCCTCACTTATCATTTGTTGAATGGTATTTTTAAGTGATTCGTAATCTGCACCTTGAAAATCATGAATAGTACGTAATACTTGTCCCCCAAAATCAAGACTATATTTATATTCTCCATTTGGAGATTTATTCTGTAAATAATTACAAAACGATAACCAATCTTCTATCCAATTATCATTATTATCAACATTATCTAAAAAGAAACAAATAAAAATAATTCCAAAAACACCACATAATCCAGGATTTATATTTTCAGATAGTATCTTACCTTGTGAATATCCTTGATTTAATGACCTTTCAGGAGTTACAATTAAATATTGATCTGTAACATTGTTACCGTGTCTATCATATAGATTAAATATACTTGCTTTAAAATCATTTTTACCGTTTGGATCGAATAATGACCATTCATAATTATGATATTTAACTAAAATTATAGAGTGTGCACCACTTCTTTCACCTATTTTAACAATACGTGCTGTATTATTTTCCATAGTATTAACTTTACCACTTCTTTTTCTATTAAAAACATCAACAGTTACTTCTTGACCAGGTCCTCCGTTAATACTAAAAACTTGGTTTGTAGATGTTAAAAACGTTTCAAATTCAGGAATTTTATGTGAACATTTATTAAATATTTCTTTAAGATTATTGCCAGCTTCCATTATATATATATATATATATTGCGTTAAATTTTTAATAATATTTTTTTAAATATTTAGCTAAAATAACTGTAAAATATAATATATATTTATTATATAATGGATTTATCATTTTCTTTAAATAAACGAGCTTCTAGAGGTGGAGTTGCGATGGATAATTTTAGAAGTCGTATTTTAAATGAGCAAAGAGTAAAAACTCGTATGCGTAATAAGCGTTCACGTACTTTAAAAATAGTAACAAATAATAATAAAAAGATTGAATTAAAAGAGGAGCTAAAAGAGGCACCAAAAGAGGTACCAAAAGAGGAACCAAAGGAGGTACCAAAAGAGGAACCAAAAGAGGAGCCAAAAGAGGAGCCAAAAGAGGAGCCAAAAGAGGAGCCAAAAGAGGAGCCAAAAGAGGAGCCAAAAGAGAAGCCAAAAAAGAAACTATCATTTCTTGTAAGATAATTATTTTTTCAAATAATAACTAATGAAAATTATTTATTATTTATTATTTATGTTCTATTATTTATGTTCTATTATTTATGTTCTAATTTCTAAGAAATTGGTTTTGACCTGGAACACCAAATGATGATGAGTCAGTTGTTACTAAAATAGCACCATAATCATTATCACCACTTGCTGTATCGGTAGAGGTATCCATAATAACAATTGCCATTTCGGCCTGATCAAATTTAGTAGTTCCAGCCTCACCATCACTATTACGTTTAACTAACATAAGATGTGTTAATATATATTCTTCGCTGCCCTCTTTATATACACCCAATCTAATTGGTTCATTGCCTGTTTCTGGCCATGAATTTCCTAAACGTCCACGGTGGTTCTCATCTGGTACGGGATCAGGAATCATCATATTATCAAGTGTACTACCACTAACATCATATTTATTCCAACTATTATCCGTATTACTTAGTGTGAGTACTGCGTCTAAAGCACCCGTATTAATATTATATTTTCCAACTAACGGGTTACCAGATGAATCAGTTGCTATACCAAGAATATGATTTCCTGTATTCATACTATTACCGCTATTCCAGCATACAGAGCTACTATCTGTCTTGATTGCCGTAGTACTTGATGTACGATGAATATATGTACCTCTACCTGAACTGGCATTTCTTGCGATCTTTGTATAATTATTAGTATATGCGTTGCGTACATTATAACTTGAATTATCCGTATCATCATCAATCATCATCATAACTTCAAAAGCATGATCTCCACCGCTGTAAAATGAAATTAAACCATATGATGAAGTACCATCGGTTTTAATTTTGTTTGTTAAATTCGTATCTGTAATATCTTCAAGTTTCATAACTACATTATTTGGTCCAACACCACTGCTTCCAGATACTAAGCCAGGAGTTCCCTGTATAAATGTTTTACGTCTTGATATAGAATATGATTCATTAGGTGGTATAATACGAGAACCAGACCCAGTATTAAATGTAAATGCAAATGAATTACCAGCAACTTTGTAATCTTTACCAGAATGCGTCCATGGCGATTGTCCGAATGTATATAATATATTTTTTGTAGAAAGAACCTCAGATTTACTAAAATCATTAGATGTTACTTCAGTACCATCATATAAAGTTAATGTATTAGTTTCTATTTCTGGTTTAAATAAAACAATTGTTCCTTTAATGTCTAACGTTTTTGGTTTTGCAACTAACTCATGGCATCCGTTAAGTAATTTAACTACAACTTCAACATTTCCAGAACTACTTTCATTTTCAGGTGAATCAATAACAAGCCAATTATCAGATGATGTATATGTTAACGAATTAGCATCAGTTCCAGTTGAATCTTTTGCATTTGCATCTAAACTACTTTGGCCTTCAAGAAGAACTAGCTGTGATTTAAATCTTGATGTCTCAAATGGTTTAACTGTAATTTCATCTAATCTTTGAACATTGCTGCCTACAGTTGCACTTGGTCCAGCAACAAAACTAGGATCATATGAAGAATCTAGTACTATTAAACTTGACCCATCATTACCTTTAAATGAAAAGATAATTTCTAAATCGGTATCTAAATCAGTGGGTTCACGATTAAATGAATCACTTGGTTTAACTGATGTATATACATCATTCACTAAGCTTGAGACGGTATTTAAAGTTTTGCTTGTTAGTTTGTTTTCATTTAGATAGCCAAGAACTTTACTTTCTTCTGTAGTTAATGTCTTGCCACTTGTGCTTTTAAGTTGGAAATCAGCATATAAGTCAAGCAATGCGCTAGCATTTGTGAAATCTGATTTTATGTTAGGCATATTATTAGATACAGTCGTATCAGTAAATATATTATTGGCTAATGTTGTTCCATATGCAAAACTATTTCTATCCCAGTATCTCCATGATGTATAACTATCATTACTTGCTGTATCTGCTGTATTTGCACCTGATGGATCATTTGATTTTCTTAAATATTTAAGTATTGTACCATTATCATATAATTCATGATTTTTAGATTCAATTGATAAAGAAACATCATATATATTTGCACTAAGATCTGTAATATTATTACGATATAAACCAGGTAAAATAACTTTTCTGCATGTACTTTCCGAATGTTTCAATTTATAACTATCACTAAGAGTAGGTTGAACATCACTAGGAAGGTCAGTTATACTCATATTTAGTTCTAAATTTATATTAACATATGGAATACCTGTATCACTATCATCAAGTTGTGTTCCACTTGGGTCAGAGTTCATGGTCATAATACAGACTGCTTCATCTCTAAAATGAGATTTAGCAAGTAAATTTCGCATGTTAGGTGCTAAAGCTTGTAGAAGTAATGAACCACCATTACCTGCGCTAGTAGTACAAACAACATTACTTGGAGTAGTTGCAAGTTTACTAACAGGTTTTAGATAATCTTTTGCAAATGGGTTTGAATGGTTCCATGCTGCATTCTTCCAATCGTCGCTATTATTTGTGAAATTTGTATTAAGAACATTTGTAATTTTATTGTCAATTGTGGTGGAACTAGATAAAGCACCATTATCATTGTTTCTCTTATTATTAAAATCGCTTGTAATGAATGGGAATACACGTGGAGTAAAGCTTGTAAATTTACTGTTATTCATTGTAAAGGTTAATGTTTCAGTTTCAGTAGCATTTACACTTACAGCCGATACACTATGTAGTGAGTTTAGTTTATCACCTCTATTTACATTTACATCACCGGCAGCTATTGTTTTATTACCTCTATTGTTAGCTATATTAATTACATTAACACCTTGCCTTATATCTATTTCAGTATCACTAGCATCGTATGTTTTACAATTAAATACTAATGATATACTATTAATATCTAACAGACTTAAATTACTATCGTTTATATTACAATCCATTTCAACATTATTACTATTACTATATGATGTTGTTAATGAAATACCACCTCGTCTACAAAGGCCATCAAGATCATTAAATGAATCACGGGTACCAGCACTTAATTCTAGAGATTTTTGAGTTATTAAGTCACCTGCTTCATATTTGAAACCAGCATTATCATTAATCTCTCTATTAGATCTATACTCTACTTGTAACTTATATTTATTAGATACAAATTTAGTAGTATTATTATTAGCACTTTTACTTACAGAATGTTTTGTTCTCATTATATTAGTATTAACAAGAGTCCATGGTGAAGTAGCTTTATTTAATGATAAATCGATATTTTCATAATTGGAACCACTTGCATCATCAACTAATTTAAATGTTGCATTATCACCATCTTGTGTCATTGTGTTTGTAATAAAGTTTTTAAATGCGTCTGATATCTCAAGTGTGAAAGTTTGTGTTAAACTATTTTCACCAGTATTATTAACAACATTGTAGGAATTCTCAATAATATCATTAAATCCTTTAAAATTAAAATTATTTACCGATGCATTAAAATCAACAGTTTGATATTCACTACCTATATTTATGGAAGAATCTTTTGGAGTTACAAATTTAATAGTAAATGCTCGTTCATTATTAACTGTAAGTGTTGAAGTTTCTTGTTGCGTTGAAGTTGTATTGTTTAAGTCACGTCGCGTAACATTAAAAACATCTGCACCCGATGAATCATTATCTATAAAATCATCAACTTTTGTACCATGATCAGAATATAACCGACAACTAGCGTTTGTATCAGTTTTGAAAACATTAAATGCATTATCAATTGAAATTACATTAAATAAAGGATTAAAACTTGAATCATTATTATTAACAGCCGAACCATTTTGTGGAAGACAGCTAATTTTGTCTTGACTTAATAAATTAGATAAAGCATTAAAGGTAGAGTCATTTGTAGATAAAGTTATTGATGCTTGATTGCCATAGCTATTACTAACATCTAAATTATATATAACATTTCTATTAAATGTTAAGTTTAGTGTTGCATTAGAAGCATTATATCCAGTATCATTTGTAGATAAACCTAAGTGATTTGTTCTTTGAATTCTATTCGCAGTAGGAACATACCAATTATTTCCGGATCCATCAAGATTACTAATATTAATAGGAAGTTTACCACTATCTCTAATTGTTGCACTTTGAATAGATATATTTTTCATATAATCTGTGTCAAAACCTGCTAACAAATCAACATCCATAAATGATTTATTTGGATTTAATTTTAGTGAATTTTCAAAAACATTACCATCTTGTTTAGCATATGTAACCGTAATGTCTTCCATTGCCTTGTTAAGATATTTATTTGTCAATACTGGATTTGGTCTAATACTTTGTTTGTAGTTCTTATTAACCTTATTTAATATATTGTCTGATATATTATAATTATTTAATGCATAATTTTTAAATTCTGCTAACGCAGTACTAGCATCATCATATTTTATAGACGGTGAACCTAAAGGTATGGTAGGTGGATTAAAACCATTTGATGTGTTACTTGATTTTGTGAATAAATATACTTTTAATGATGTATCTTTTGGTAAATATCCATTACTGTTAGTTAATGTTAATATGTTATATAAATTACCTTCAGAATTATATACTACACTATTTGATTGGTCTACTTCAATAAGTGATACACTTGCATCCGGACTTATAGTAGAAACAGTTACATCAACTTTAGGCCTTTTTGTTCCTTGGTTTGTAGTAATTAAAAATTGTTTTCTTTCTCCTGGAAAAATTTCGTCATCTAATTGTAATAAAGGGTGCATATGACTATTCAGTGTATCATCTAGTGAAGCATCCGATAAATTAGTGTCTGATGGATCTATAAATAATGCCCATAATTCTTGTGATTCCAAAGAGCAAGTAGAACCATCCATTGTAATATCAAATAAAACACATCCATCAGTTTGTTTTGTAAAGTTTAATTCACTTTGATCGTATAGTGTGTTATTTTCTTTTACCCTAACTTCACTAATTGAGTTTGGTACATCGTACACAATAGGATGGAAAGTCGGCCATGAACTAGTTGCATAACCAAATTTATTGTTACTTGGTTTTATAATTACTTCATATGGTATTTCAGAAGTTATATTAAAACTTCTCTTATTTATATTGGTTATTGTTTTACCATCTGCAGTTATAACAGAGCCAGGCATATCTATATCAAATTCAACGTTAACTAAATCAATTAATTTATTATTATTACTGTCATCATGTAGTACTACGCCTTTTATTCCCAACCAGGTTCCATTACTGTCTTGATGATATACATCATCTACTGTAAATAATTTTCTTACTTTTACATGTCTATTTTTTATGATATCGGTGGAACCGCTAACTTGGTAATCTATATTACAGTCAATTGTAACTAGTATAGAATTAACACAACTACCTAATCCTTTTTGAAGTTGATATCGGTTTTTTTGTATATATGATATAAGTATTGACCTATCTAAAAACTTATTATCTGTATTTCGGTTAGATACGCTATATTCTTTAATATCATCTAGCGTAACTTGTTTATCAAGAGTTTTAATAACATTAACCGATGTATCAACACCTCCAACTTTCGATACAAAACTATTTTCGGAACTGTCATATTGTATGATTACTTCTGGCAGTGCTTGAACACGAGTATTACTTCTTTTTTTAGGGAGTACTTTAAGTTTTTCACTTGGATTATTTTTCAAATATGATGCCGACATGTCAAAAAATGTACTTGAAGTATCAGTACGTCCTGTTAATTGTACACCTTCTCCACTATTTATGAGAGTTTCAACATCACTTTTAGTTAATGATATTGTATGTGATCCATTCCCAGAATTTAGACCATCATGACTTCTTTTTCGTTGATCCGTAAGAGTTATGTTGAATCTTTCATCAGTACCCTGACTCTTAACATCATAATTTGCAAGGCTTAAAAATAATTCAGCTCTATCATCGCCGCCAATATTTACTGTTTTTTCAGTAACTGTAAAGCTCATTTATAATATACACTAATATTTTTAATTATACAAATTAATATATTTTAGCTATTTTATTTTAAAAATAAATTTATTTAATTAAAACTAATAAACAGTAAAATTATATATTTATGTTTAGTTGGTTGAAGCTGGCTAAATGTTTTATATTTAAAATATAAAAAAATTGCTTTTAATTGTGAAAAATTATTTTTGATATTTAGGAAAAATAGTTTTTGATAAAAAAAAGTAATTTAATATAGTATACTATTTATTACCATAATACAATAATAAATTTATTATTAGATTTATTATTATGTATTATAAATTTATTTTTTGTATTTTTCTGATTTTTTTGAAAAATAGATGTTATATTAATTAGAAGCATAATACATGTGAAATATATTTAAGATTAATTAATATGAATAACCGGATTTTTTTGTGAAAAACTAGTTATTTTTGGTTGGTTCAAATCTAAATTATTGTTATCAGATGGTTTTTGTTTGCATCTTCTTTTATGTGCAGCTAGTGCAGCTTTATTTTTTGCAACAAAATCACAATATTCACATACGAATTTACTAGATGATGTAGCATAACGTGAAGAAAGGTAATCTTCTAGAGTAGGTATTCGTATTTCATCTAATTGTTTAAGCATTTTTTGGCTATAATCTTTTGTAAGTGCGATCATAGCCATTTTAGAATTAACAAAAACCAAAACTTCATTATTAATAGCATCAAGTTTTTCCTTTGGTATAGTATCTAAATCTGTATCTACATCAGAGTTAATATCGTCTAGTTTATATTTAAAATGATCAATAATATCAATAGCTATTTTAATTTTATCTGGGTCATTATTTGTTTCATGAACATATACTAAGATGTTATTATCATGTATATTAATTTCGTAGTTTCCTTTATTTGCAATTCCATAATTTTGAGAGAGAAATATACCAGAACATTTTTGCATTTCAATATCATGTATAAATTTTTTAACTTCGTCTTGTGATACATTGCGAGTCCAATTTTTATTTTCAACAAGAATTTTAGGTTTATTTGGACGTGTAACAATTATGTCGCCTGTTTCTTTTTGTTGTCCAACATGTTCAATTCCGGCCATTGGATAGAGAGAATGTAGAATATTAAAAATAATGTTTTCAGACATAGCGCCTTTAATAGATGAGTTTTCCATTTTTTGAAGAAGTGATGTTACATTATTTGCGAGAGAAGTAGTAGAAGATAAATGACTATCTGTAGTTTCTTTTACTGTTGATATGCGATTATCTAAACGTCTCTCGGTAGATTCAAGATTTGAAATAAATACTTGCTGATAACTAGTAAGTGCATTTGTCATTTTACTGTCAACATTGTTAATAAATTGATTTAGCGAGTCTTGAGTAATAGTATTTTCTAATAATTTCCTAGCATCACTATTTATATCATTATTTACAGAGGTAACTGTTTTATGTAATGACTCTTGTAACAATTTATTATTTTTAGGGAGTGTTTCATTAAATATGGTGGATGTTCTCTCTAACATAATATGCATTTGCTCTTTAATCAAAGGTTCTATTTTATCAGAAACATTTGATGTGAGATTTAATCGCAAATTTTCCATGTAATCTCTCTTAAATTCATTCATTTGTTGAGAGAAATTTGTAGAAGTGTCATCTTTTATAGTATTAATATTAGAATCAATTGATTGAATGTTACTATTAATTTGTTGAATATTTGCTAATAAGTTTTCAACTAAAGAATTATTAACATTATTGTTTATGCTGTCATATAATCTCTCCATTATATCAATAAAAGACGATATAGTCTCTTCAGGGTCAAGTTTTTGATGCTTTCTAAAAAATGAAACAATTTTTGATTTTGTTATTGTAATACCATCAGAATTATTCATTATATAATATATATTATTTTCTCTTTAACCTTTTTAATTTTACTTTTTCATTTACCTAAAAAAAAAACTAATTTTATTTATAATTGTAATTTTACTTTTATTATTACCTAATTTTAAAAGTAAATTTACTTTATTGTCTATTTTTTCCTAAATACTTTCAAAATTTTGAGTAATTTTCCTTAATTTTTTTTCTCACTAAAATATAAA